>SKEB01000431.1_pt1 | contig 37073 bp, 38 predicted proteins | sample 4826561 | NCBI WGS metagenome assembly SKEB01 (sample SAMN11008820, study PRJNA524170) | human gut metagenome | biome: Human fecal sample; material: Feces; isolation source: fecal sample from pouch patient p17 | host: Homo sapiens | place: Israel: Tel-Aviv | collected 2016-03-29
GTTTTTGCTGTATTTTAAATTTGATTTTAATCAATAATTGCTCGGTTTTAGGTTTGTGCTGGATATTTATTTTTACCTTTCAATAATGAAATTGTAACAATTCGTGATGTATTTTTTATTGGCGATTTTGCGATAAGATTTTTATAATTGCCTTTTCAAATGCAAAGCGAGATAAGAAATCAAAAAGGATAATATGATGAGAACGTGGAGAGATATGATAGGCAGCGAAAAAGCGCAACCTTATTTCCAACATATTTTGCGACAGGTTCAGCAACAAAGAGATTCAGGGAAAATAATTTATCCGCCAAAAGCAGATGTGTTTAATGCCTTTCGTTACACTGAATTTGATCAGGTCAAAGTGGTGATTTTAGGGCAAGATCCTTATCACGGACCGAATCAAGCGCACGGCTTGGCGTTTTCAGTGCGTCCGAATGTACAAATACCACCCTCATTGCAGAATATTTATAAAGAGTTGTCGCAAGATATTGCCGGATTTCAAATTCCAAACCACGGCTATTTGGTGAACTGGGCGCAACAGGGCATGCTGTTATTAAATACAGTGCTGACTGTAGAGCAAGGAAAGGCACATTCACACGCCAATTTCGGTTGGGAAACATTCACCGATCACGTGATTGCTACGTTAAACCAGCATACACAAGGATTGGTTTTTTTATTATGGGGAAGCCACGCGCAGAAAAAAGGACAATTCATTGATCGACAAAAACATTGCGTTTTGACGGCACCACATCCTTCGCCGCTTTCTGCCCATCGCGGCTTTTTTGGTTGTCACCATTTTTCAAGCACCAATCAGTATTTAATACAACAGGGTAAAACGCCGATTAATTGGTCATTGCCCAACTTATAATAAAAAGGAAAAATATGTTAGCCATTATTTCACCTGCAAAAACATTGGATTTTTCAACACCGAGTCCGATCCCGAGTTATACACAACCGGATTTAACGCAATATAGCCAGCAATTAATTGAAATTTGCCGCCGATTAACGCCGGCAGAAATCGCTTCATTGATGAAAATTAGCGATAAACTGGCAGGATTAAACGCCGCCCGTTTTGCCGAATGGGTGCCGCAACATCACGCAGAGAACAGCAAAGCCGCAATTTATGCTTTCAAAGGCGATGTTTATACCGGTTTGGCGGCGGAAACATTATTCGCAGAGGATATCCAGTTTGCACAATCACATTTAAGAATGTTGTCCGGATTGTATGGATTATTAAAGCCATTGGATTTAATGCAACCCTATCGTTTAGAAATGGGAACAAAGTTAAAAAATGAGAACGGAAAAGATCTGTATCATTTTTGGGGTAACGTGATTACCGATCAGTTACGGCAAGCATTGGATCAGCAAGGTGATAACATATTAATAAATCTAGCATCCGATGAGTATTTTAAAGCGGTCAATACAGAGCGGCTACAGGCGACAATTATTAAGCCTATTTTTATGGATCGTAAAAACGGAACTTATAAAGTGATTAGTTTTTATGCTAAAAAAGCCAGAGGATTAATGAGTCGTTATCTGTTACAACAACGATTAACCGACATTGAGCAGTTAAAAACATTTGGTTTAGGCGGATATTGGTTTGATGAAAATCTATCTACAACAACGGAATTAATCTTTAAACGGGAGTTAAACGATGATTAAACGGAGCTATTGGTTGGCACTATTGCTATTGTCCGGCTGTGTCAGTCAACCGATGATGCAACAGAAAGTGACTGTGCCGAATAAAATTGAGTTTGAGCAACAGCAATATCAATTAAGCAAAACGGATGATCTTGGTTCAGTGGTGAAATATACCTATGAATTGATGAATAAAGATCAGCAGAAGCATTTGGAAATTTTTCAAGATTTACAACAGAATTTTGTAAAAACGGATGCGAAATATCAGCAACGGATTCAACTACGAGAAAGAATGTTCCGTAACACCGGTGTCGATATTTATAACAACAAACTGGAACAGGGAAAACTATACAGCTATGTGGTTTATCCGCCGGCAGAACAGTTTATTGACTATCAAGTCGATGTTGCAAAAGGTGAAAATTTAGCCAAATGTGGTTTTGTTCAGTTTCAATATACACAACAGTTTGCCCCGATTAAGAGCAGTCAAACGGCTATTTTGAAAAAATTGCAGCAACAGGTGGCCGAACCAATGATGCAAAAATTAACCAATTTTGCATTCCCTTGGAGTTGTGATGAAAGATAGGTATTCGATTTATGTAAAAAGAGCAGCGTGTTTAGCGATTTTTACAGCCTTTTTTTTGGTATCGATTAAAGCGATTGCTTGGTGGAAAACCGGTTCAGTCAGTATTTTAGCCGCAATTACGGATTCACTTTTGGATCTGCTAGCTTCTTTTACGAATATGTTGATTCTTCGCTTTGCATTAATGCCGGCGGATGATAATCACTCATTCGGTCACGGTAAAGCAGAATCTCTGGCGTCATTGGCGCAGGGGATGTTTATTTGTGGCTCGGTCGTCTTTCTGTTTTTGCAAGGCATTCAACGTCTTCATTCGCCCGAAATTACCGATCATAATATTTGGGGGATCGCCGTTACCATTGTTTCAGTGATAATGACTGCCATTTTGGTGAGCTTTCAAAAATATACGATAAAACGTACGGATAGCCCGGCGATTAAGGCGGACAGTTTGCACTATCAGACTGATTTATTTATGAATTTAGGTATTTTGATTGCGTTGGTGATCAGTTATTACGGTTTTGTGATGGCAGATGCAATTTGTGCCTTAATTATTGCCGTTTATATTTTGATCAATGCCTTAAAAATGGTAGCGGAATCAGTGCAAATGTTATTGGATGTGGCGTTGCCGGAAGAGGAGATTGCCGAGATCAAAAAAATTGCGCAACGACATCCGAAAGTATTGGGCGTTCACGATATAAAAACACGTCGTGCCGGAGCGGTGCGTTTTATTCAGTTGCATTTAGAGTTAGAAGATCATCTGCCATTGATGGTGGCACACGCTATTACCGAAGAGTTGGAACAGGAATTGCAACAGGCTTTCCCAAATTCCGACATAATGATTCATCAAGAGCCAACCACAGTGGTAAAACAAGAAATAGCTCAAACGACAACATAATGACGAATTAGATCAAAAATTACCGCACTAATCGAAAATTTTGCTAGAGCGAGCTTAGTGAATAGTGTAATCTTAGCGCGGTTTTTGATTTATTTTTTTCGATAAAATATTTCCTGATGAGGACAACATATGATTAAGAAAATTGCCGTATTAACAAGTGGTGGTGATGCACCGGGAATGAATGCCGCGATCCGTGGTGTAGTTCGTGCAACTCTATACGAAGGGTTGGAAGTTTATGGAGTTTATGACGGATACCAAGGATTATATTTTAATAAAATCAAAAAATTGGAACGTTTCAGTGTTTCTGATGTGATTAATCGTGGCGGTACATTCTTAGGTTCAGCACGTTTCCCGGAATTCAAAGATCCTTCAGTACGTGCAAAATGTGTTGAAAATTTACGTTTTCACGGTATTGATGCCCTTGTTGTTATTGGCGGTGACGGTTCCTATATGGGGGCAAAATTATTAACTGAAGAACACGATTTCCCTTGTATCGGCTTGCCTGGCACAATTGATAATGATGTTGCCGGTACTGATTATACTATCGGTTATCAAACAGCATTAGAAACAGCAGTGGATGCGATTGACCGTTTACGTGATACTTCAAGTTCCCACCAACGTATTTCTATCGTGGAAATTATGGGACGTCACTGTGGTGATTTAACTTTAGCAGCAGCGATTGCAGGCGGTTGTGAATTTATCGTGATTCCGGAACGCCCTTTTGAACGTGAAGCATTAATTCGTAAAGTAGAATATGGTATTGAAAAGGGTAAACGTCACGCCATTATTGCGATTACTGAACATATGTGTGACGTTAACGAGTTAGCGAAAGAGATCGAAGAACGTGTCCATCACGAAACTCGTGCGACAGTATTGGGACATATTCAACGTGGTGGGGCGCCTTGTGCCTTTGACCGTATTTTGGCTTCCAGAATGGGGGTTTATGCGGTTGAATTATTATTGCAAGGTGAAAAAGGTCGTTGTGTCGGCATCCAAAATGAACAACTCGTTCATCATGATATTATTGATGCTATTCAAAATATGAAGCGTAGTTTTAAAGAAGATTGGTTCAATACCTCAAGAAAACTTTATTAATTTATCGTCATTCTGGAAACGCATATTCACAAATATGCGTTTTTTGTTCTATGTCGTCTAACTATTTAGAAGTTTTTGATGGATTGGCAAGATAATTTCTACACGCAGACCGTGTGTGTATTGTTGTGCCGCTTTAAGTTTAATCGTGCCACCATAATACTGCACTAAAGTTGATGCAATTGCTAACCCCAATCCGGTACCTTGCTGTTGAGTTCCTAAAATGCGGTAAAATGGTTTTAAAACCTTTTCTCGCTCCTCTTCTACAATCCCGTTGCCATTATCTTCTACAATGATTTTCACTTTATCGTCTTGTAGTTGTTCAACTGATAAATCAACAAAACTTTCTTCCGGAGCATAAACAATCGCATTTTCGAGTAGAATTTTAATAATGGTGAAGAGATCCGTTTCACCGATACAAATTTCAGCATCCTGTTCACTGATCACGCCAATATCAATCTGCTTTTGTTCTGCCAATGGTAGCAAGGTTTCAATCACCTGTTTAAAGGTAGCTTTTGCCGAAATTGGTTTAATATCTGGTTGTTGAGTTTGATGTGCCTGACTACGAGCAAAAGATAGCAGTTGATCCAATAAATGGCGATTACGCTGAATTGCTTGAATAAGCTGTTCAATTTGCTGTTTAGTTTCTATCGGAACAGCGTGAGTTGCTAAACGTTCTGCCTGTAAAGAGAGAACCGTCATTGGAGAACGTAATTCGTGGGCGGCATTGGCAATAAACTGTTGTTGTTCTTTTACCGACTTATCTACTTGTTTCAATAAATGGTTAATGGCTGTAATAAAGTTATGCACTTCATACGGTGTTTTTGCCAAAGGAATAATACTAAGATCATTTTTTTGCCGTTGTTGAATCGCCACTGAAAGTTTACGCAGTGGAATAAAGGTGAAATTAATCACTAGAATTGATAGTAGAATGACAATTGGCATAAAAATTAAGAATGGCAAAATAGTTTGCCAAGTGGCATCAATCGCTTTTTTTGTTCTGAATTCGGTTTCTTGCATTACTGCAATTTTTTGCATCCTATTTTGTGTTTTTATTTGTCGTACGAAAACACGAAATTCTTTTTTATGAATTTTGACGGTATGAAATCCTTCTCTCATTTGATAGAGAAATGGAATGAAATATTTATTATTAGGTGAAGTAAAAATGCTTTGTACATAAATTTGGTTGTCATCATCGTTTAATGGTAAAGGCATTTGTTCGGAAAAATTGTTACGAAGTGAAGTAAAACGTGCTGTCTGAATTAATAAGTCATCCTGTAACTGATAAGCGGCATAAAACGCATTATAAGCAGTAGAAACTGCCGTAACGGTGGCGGTGAAAAAAGTAACGATGACCAGCGTTAAGGTTAATTTTGCTTGGATGGAATAACGCCAGCGTAATAATCTTTTAGTTATTTTGGAATAGTCCAACCGACACCTCGAATATTTTTAATCGCTTCTTTTCCCAATTTTTTACGCAGTGCGTGAATCAAAAAATCAATAGCATTACTTTCAACTTCTTCGCCCCAACCATAAATTTTATCTTCAAGATCGCTACGCGAATAGATAACGCCCGGATGTTGTAATAATGTTTGTAAAATAGCAAATTCTTTATTTGTGAGCTGTTGAGTTTCTTGAGTGGTCAGGTTTTGCACTTGATAAGTTTTTAAATTCAATAAAAGATTGCCGTAGCGAATCTCTGCAGTATGATGACCGCTCTGTTTACGCAGAGCAACGCGAATGCGTGCCAAAAGCTCCGCCATATCAAACGGTTTAATGATGTAATCATCGGCTCCACCATCCAAACCCTGTAAACGGCTTGGTAGATCATCTCGTGCGGTAAGAATAATAATCGGAAAACCAAACTGTTGTTGGCGTAACTGAGCTAAAACTTCCAATCCATCTTTTTTAGGTAGCCCTAAGTCTAATAAAACCAAATCATAAGGCTGTGATTTTACTGCACTTAATGCCAGTTCTCCATTTTCCACCCAATCGACTGCGTAACTTGCGTCTTTCAAGTTATCGGATAATACATTTGCGATCATTGGATCATCTTCAACCAGTAGAATTCTCATATTATAAAGTTGATCTAAAAATAAATGAGTGAAATTCTATCATAAAATAGAAACGTAATTTATGTAGATTGATCAATGACTTTTTATTTGTTTCTAATGTCTATTGCCGGATCTAACTTAGTTTTAGGTAAACGTTCTTTTAATCCATAATCATCGTTGTCACTTTTACAGTCGAACAGATTAAATTGTGTTGAAATCTGTTGATTTTGAATATTCATCCAATTTGCAATTGCTTCAGTGAAATTCAAGCCAGATTTGAAACTAGTGCATTTTTGATGCTGTTGGCTGTCAGAAGAGGTCATAAATAGTGGAACATCGTGATGTAACGGACTGCCAGCATTGTTGAAAAATAGTACTTCGTTATCAATAGTTTTATGTGCCAATCCGTGATCAGCAAAGTAGATCATTGAAAATGACTGTTGGTGTAGCTGATATTGTTTTTGTAATGCTTGATAGATTTGTTGTAGTACTTGATCGGTTTTTCTAATAGATGAAACATAACAGCTAAGATATTGATATTTCTTATCTTTTACTGGAGAAATATTTTGATAATCCTTAATACGATCACAGGCTTTAGGGTGTGATCCATAAAGATGAACTACAATAAATTTTGTTTGATTGCTAGGTTGTGCAAGAATATTTTTTAATGGCGCAATCAATTGAAAATCACTGGAGTCATTACTAATAGAATCATTTTTAGCGATAAAGTAATGTTCATCATTTAAATCGGCAATGGCGGTGATCGGTGTATCAAATTGACCCAAAAAACCTTGATTGGATAGCCAGTAAGTTTTTATGCCAGCAGATTTAATTAAATCAATTAAATTTAATGAATAATCAGGCGCCCAATTTTGTTTATCAGGTTTTGTTAGCATAAGGCGTAAAGAGGCGATAGTGTTGCTTCCGGCTGATTCTAAACCATCGACGATAATACCGTTGACGTTTTCCATAAAGGGGGTATTTTCAATAGGATAACCATAAGCGTGCATATAATCACGACGCACACTTTCACCGATGACCAACACATAATTTTTATATTCTCCGTTAAACTGAGAAGCTCCCCAACGACTTTCCAGTTGAAATTGGTTTAAACGAACCAGTTCGTCTTTAACTTGAGTTGCAGCAGCGAAAAATTGATGAAAAAAGGAAAACGGGGATTGATTAACTAAGGCGAAAAAGAGAATGAAACAGAGCAATGTTTTATTTTTATAGAATTTTAGTTGGAAACGTTGGCTTAAATAGCGGAATAAAAGCAATAACGGCACGATAGCGATTGCCATTAGATAGTATTGCAACGGAATTTGTTGTAAAAATTCACTGCCTTCGGCGAGGTTAGTTGCCAAAACAGAGGCTAAATATTGATAATTCGGTTCACCGAACATCATTCCTACCGGCGCATATAAGGTGTAAGCAACGGCAATAGGAATAATCACAGCATAAAATGCTTTACGAGAAGCGTTAAAAATAAGAATAAGTGCGGAAAGCAGCAACACATCCTGAATTTCAATCTGTTTACCGCTACCATTGAGCATAAACAGTGATGAAAAATAGAGAGAAGCTAAGGCAATAATGGCTGCAAAAATTTGTTTCGGTTGGCGTTTTGCGAATGCATTAGTCAGTTTTTTCATCGTGTATTTCCTAAATGGTTAAACTCTCATCGTTTATGATGGTAGGATGTAGCGAATTTAAGAGGCGTAACCTCTTCTAAATCAGGGCAATTCATAGAGCAATGCTTTATGTGTTGTTCTGTGAATTGAAACATCAGAAATGCCTTAATTAATCTGAATAATTAAAAATATAGCGTTATTGAAAAGAAATGTGCATTAGTGTTGTTTGAACTAATGCACATCAGTTTGAATCACAAAATAAGGTGATTAATTTTGTTTCGCCATTTCAAATTCAATCAACATCATCAAAATATGGATAACTTTGATGTGAATTTCTTGAATACGATCGGCATAACCAAAATGCGGAACACGAATTTCAACATCCGCCAAGCCTGCCATTTTCCCACCATCTTTGCCGGTTAACGCAATGACTTTCATTCCTTTTGCTTTTGCCGCTTCAATTGCATTCAAGACATTTTTTGAGTTACCGGAAGTTGACAACCCGAACAACACATCACCTTTTTGACCGACAGCCTCAACATAACGCGAAAAGACATAATCGTAACCGAAATCGTTACTTACGCAGCTTAAATGGCTGACATCCGAGATGGCAATTGCCGGATAGCCCGGACGATTTTCACGATAACGACCGGTCAACTCTTCGGCAAAATGCATCGCATCGCAATGCGAACCGCCATTACCGCAACTTAAAACTTTTCCGCCCTGTTTAAAACTGTCGGCAATAATGAGTGCCGCCTGTTGGATTAGCTCAATATTTTTATCATCGGATAAAAATTTGTCTAAAACATCCGCCGCCTGTGTCAGTTCGGCTTTGATTTGTGTTAAATACATCAGCAACTCCAAGAAATTGAATTAAATTATTTACGAGAAAGAGGTGGGACAAAAGTAATGCCCATATCCCAAGGTTGTTCAATCCAAGTATTTTGTGGAATATCAACAACATAATCATCAACTAAAGGTGCACCGGCAGGTTTTGCAAATACGGTTACAAATTTTGCTTTCGGATACATCTCACGAATCGCACGAGCAGTGTTACCTGTGTCAACCAAATCATCGACAACGATAAAGCCTTCACCGTCTCCTTCTGCACGATGTAACACTTTTAATTCATTCTGTTGATCGTGGTCATAACTTGCGATACAAACGGTTTCAACCAAACGAATGCCTAACTCACGTGCGATAACGGCAGCCGGAAACAGACCGCCACGACTGACCGCAATAATGCCTTTCCATTGTGAAGCCGGAAGGAGACGTTCAGACAATTTGCGGGCGTGCATTTGAAACATATCCCAAGTAACAACATATTTTTCGCTCATAATAAATGTACCTTTGTGTTTGAAGTTATAAAAAATTGCGTAAGGATAACGCGAAATTGCTTTCTATGCTATCATTTAACGCAATTTCTTTTTGTTTTCTGCAAAAGTAACTATTTCAAAGGAAAAATTATGTCTTCAATTACAGAATTATCGCCAAATTTGGTATGGCAGTGGTTTGCTAAAATTTGTTCAATTCCGCATCCTTCTCATCACGAACAGGCGCTTGCCGATTTCATTATTCAGTGGGCAAAACAGAAACAGTTATGGGTTGAACAGGATGCAGCCGGGAATATTTTGATTCGCAAAGCGGCAACCGCAGGAATGGAAGATCATCAGCCAGTGGCGTTGCAGGCGCATTTAGATATGGTGCCACAGGCAAATAAAAATACGGCACATAATTTTTTAACTGATCCGATTGTGCCTTATGTCGATGGTGAATGGGTAAAAGCGACAGGTACAACTTTAGGGGCGGATAACGGTATCGGTATGGCGTCCTGTTTAGCGGTGTTGGATAGCAATGATATTGCGCATCCGCCATTGGAGGTTTTATTGACTGCCAGTGAAGAAACCGGAATGGTCGGGGCTTTGGAATTACAGCCGAATTGGTTGCAAAGTGAGGTGATGATTAATACCGATACTGAAGATGAAGGTGAAATTTATATTGGTTGTGCCGGCGGTGAAGATGTTGATATTCGTTTCCCGGTGCAGTGGCAAGCGTTACGCAAAGATGAAGTGGCAGTGCATATTGCCTTAACCGGCTTAAAAGGTGGGCATTCTGGGGCGGAGATCCATTTAAATCGTGGCAATGCGATTAAACTTTTAGCAAAAACGCTCGAAAAAGCATTGGCTAAAGTGAGCTTCCGTTTGGCGGACATTTCCGGCGGTTCGGTGCGTAATGCAATCCCACGTGAGGCGTTTGCTACCGTTTTGCTCTCCAGTGCATCGGTAGAGAAGTTTAAGCAGGTGTGGCAATTATTATCGCAACAACTGATTGAAGCGTTGTCTTACGCAGAAAAACAGATCAATTTTACGCTCGAAGAGGCAACAGCGGAACAGGGATTAAGCGAGCGTCAGAGCCAAATTTTATTAGATTTAATTAATGCCTTGCCGAATGGCGTTATTCGTTTTAGTGATGTGTTGCCGGATGTGGTGGAAACTTCCATCAGTTTAGGGGTATTGGAAACCAAAGCGGAGCAGATTAAATTAACGCTATTGGCCCGTTCATTGAATGATCACGGACAAGATGATGTGGTGGGTTTGGTGCGTTCCGTTTGTCGTTTAGCCGATGCTGAAGTGGTCTTTTCCGGACGTTATCCCGGTTGGGAGCCGCAGGCGGATGCCAATATTGTTAAACGCACGAAAACGTTATATGACCGTATTTTAGGCAAAGAGAGTGTAATCAAAGTGATTCACGCCGGATTGGAGTGCGGGTTAATCAATAAAGTTTATCCAAATATGGAAATGGTTTCGATTGGACCAACCATTTTAGGGGCACATTCTCCGGATGAACGTTGTCATATCCCGGCAGTGGCGGTTTATTGGCAATTATTAACTGAATTATTAGCAACAATGCCGAAAAAATAGGATGAGATAATGGAACAGGAACAACAACCGAACGTAAATAATGAAGAGTTAACTCATTTCGGGTTTAAAACGGTCGCAAAATCAGAAAAACAAAAACTGGTTGCTAATGTTTTTCATTCTGTAGCGGATAAGTATGATTTGATGAATGATCTGCTCTCTTTCGGTATTCATCGGGTCTGGAAGCGCTTTACCATTGATTGCAGCGGCGTGCGTAAAGGGCAAAAAGTGTTGGATCTCGCCGGTGGTACCGGTGATTTTTCGGCAAAATTCTCCAGAATGGTGGGAGAAAGCGGACAAGTTATTTTAGCCGATATTAATGATTCTATGTTGCAGGTTGGGCGCGATAAATTGCGTAATTTAGGTGTAGTCGGCAATGTGGAATATGTGCAAGCAAATGCGGAAATGTTGCCGTTTGCGGATAATACCTTTGATTGCATTGTGATCAGTTTCGGTTTGCGAAATGTAACGGATAAAGATAAAGCATTGCGTTCAATGTATCGCGTGTTGAAACCGGGCGGTCGTCTTTTGGTGTTGGAATTTTCTAAGCCGATTATTGAACCGTTGAGCAAAGTTTATAATTTTTATTCATTCAATATTTTGCCGAAAGTGGGCGAAGTGGTGGTGAATGATGCTGACAGTTATCGCTATTTGGCGGAGTCAATCAGAATGCACCCGGAACAATCCGTGTTGGAACAAATGATGATTGATGCCGGCTTTGAACAGACGCAATATTTCAATTTAACCGCCGGTATTGTGGCATTGCATCGTGGTTATAAATTTTAAGGAGCGATAAATGCTTTCTTCAATTAAACAGCAATTAATGTTGCCGCAGTTAGTAAATGGCTTGCTGGAACAAGCGGTAAATTATCTGATCCAACGCAGTGAAGATATTAACCCACGATTACGTAAGTTGGCAGGCAAAGTGTTGTTGTTGCATCTTAAACAAGGCGGGCATTGTTATTTGCTGTTTTCTCCACAACGTGTCGATCTGTTGGCACAATATGATGGCGAAGTTGATTGCGAAGTGTCGGCAGATGCTTCGTTATTATTGCAACGACCGAAAAAAAGTGAGTTGTCAGCGTTAATTAATCAAAAGCAGGTTGTGTTTCAGGGTGATTTGCAAGTTTTACAGGATACAATGGCGCTATTTGAGCACTTGGAAAAAGATCCGGAAGAACTGTTAGCTCCGTATCTTGGCGATGCTGTTGCATATTCTTTAACCCATACGATGCGACAGATAAAAAATCGTATGACTGAACATTTTGCAACCAGTGAATGCCATTGGGGAGAACGTCTGACAGAAGAGTGGCAGTTGATAGCCCCCTCTTTGGCGTTGCTACATTTTTATGATCAGGTTGCCGAGTTGCAACAGGATTTGCAGCGTGTAGAAGATAAAATCAACCAACTTGCAGGAAAACTATGAAAATAAAGCACTATTTTCGTTTTTATCATATTGTCCGAGTATTATTGCAATACGGCTTGGATCAGGCATTGCCTAAAATTCCATTAACTCGTCCGCTTCGTTATGGGCGTAAACTCTGCTTTTGGTGGCAAAATCGTTATCCGGATAAATCGCTTGGTTGGCGTTTACGGATGGCTTTTCAAGAGTTGGGGCCGGTATGGATCAAATTAGGACAAATGCTTTCGACGCGACGAGATCTTTTCCCTGAAGAGCTCGCTAATGAGCTGGCACTGTTGCAAGATCAAGTAGAGCCGTTTGATGGAAAATTGGCAAGAGCGGAAATTGAAAAAGCGTTGGGCGATAAGATTGAGCGTTGGTTTGAGGCTTTTGATGAGCAAGCGCTGGCATCGGCATCAATCGCACAAGTTCACACTGCAAGATTTAATGCAACCCAACCGCAGGCAGGGAAAGAGGTAGTATTTAAAGTGATTCGTCCGGATATTGCGCCGGTTATCGCTTTGGATGTGGCTTTAATGTACAAGATTGCGAAATGGATTCCACGTCTAACCAGAGAGGGCTATCGGTTGCGTCCGGTGGAAGTGATTCGTGAATATGAGAAAACATTGTTGGCGGAATTGGATTTACGACAGGAAATGTCAAATGCGATTCAGTTAAGAGAAAACTTTTTAGACAGCCCAATGTTGTATGTGCCGGAAATGTATAGCGATTTTTGTCATAAGAATGTGATTGTAATGGAACGTATTTACGGCATTCCAATTTCAGATATTCCGGCATTGGAAGCAAACGGTACAGATATGAAACTGTTGGCGGAACGTGGGGTACAGGTCTTTTTTACTCAAGTGTTTCGTGACAGTTTTTTCCACGCTGATATGCATCCCGGCAATATTTTTGTCAGCTATCATCACCCGGAATCACCGCAATATATCGGTATTGATTGCGGCATTGTCGGCACGCTGAATAGCGAAGATAAACGCTATTTAGCGGAAAACTTTTTGGCTTTCTTTAATCGCGATTATCGTCGCGTTGCGCAGTTGCATATTAATTCCGGCTGGGTGCCGGAAGATACCAATGTAGAAGAGTTCGAACAGGCGTTCAGAATTGTTTGTGAACCGATTTTTTCTAAACCGTTGGCAGAAATTTCATTTGGAAACGTGTTGTTAAATCTATTTAATACTGCACGTCGTTTTCAAATGCAGGTGCAGCCGCAGTTGGTCTTACTCCAGAAAACATTGCTTTATATTGAAGGATTGGGTAGACAGCTATATCCGCAGTTGGATTTATGGCAAACGGCTAAACCGTTTTTGCAGGATTGGCTGAATGAGCAGATTAGCGTCAAGAAAATGTATCGTGATTTTCAATCACATTTGCCTTTTTTGCGTGAGCATTTTGCCGCTTTCCCACAGACATTACATCAGGCATTGTTGGAGCAGAAACAAATTCGTCGGCAATTAACTTTGATTCAGCAGCAGTTAAAGCAGCAACAACGAAAAAATACCCAACGTGTGTATGGTTTTATGAGTGCGAGTTTGCTATTCTTTGCCAGTCTGTTCGGCTTTCAATTTTTACCGCTGAATATTGCTGTCGGGTTGTTGTTATTAGGTGTAGTGCTATTATTGATAACCGCTTTCAAACGATAAAGCAGCATTGTTGCAGCGTAAAAGCAGCAGTATAATTTAATCAACATTTTACTTTTACTAGAGGTACATTATGGGTGGAATCAGTATTTGGCAATTATTAATTATTGTCTTAATCGTTGTATTACTTTTCGGAACAAAAAAATTAAAAACATTAGGTTCGGATCTTGGCGAATCTGTTAAAGGCTTTAAAAAAGCAATGAGTGAAGATGGAGAAAAAGATGCCGAATTTAAGAAATCCATCGAATCTCAATCCTCAAACCCGAATGCACAAACCGAAGCGAAAAATAAAGATAAAGAGCAGGCATAACGGTGTTTGATATCGGTTTTTCTGAACTTGTTCTGATTTTTGTCATCGGTTTAGTGGTGTTGGGACCGCAGCGTCTGCCGGTGGCAATTCGTACCGTTGTGAGTTGGATACGCACTTTGCGCAATCTTGCTAACAATGTGCAAAGCGAGTTGGCACAGGAGCTTAAATTGCAAGAGTTGCAAGAGAGCATCAAAAAGGCGGAACATCTCAATTTATCGGCACTTTCTCCTGAATTAAGCAAAACGGTTGAAGAGCTGAAAGCTTCTGCACAAAAAATGCAACAGCAGTTGGATCAACAGACTCAAGCAGCGAACAATGCTGTGAGCGAGTTGAAATCTTCATTGGAACAGCAGACCAAAGTGGAAGCGCAGAGCGAAGAGCAGCCCATCACCGCCGATAAAGCTGAGGAACAGCAAGTGTTGGCAGCCGATGAGCAGGCAGAATTGGCTGAGGCGGATGAAGAAAAATTAATTCTTGAACAGCATCAGGATGAGTTGGCAAGTTATGATCCGTTAGCGGATGTGCCGGCGGAGAAAATAACCGAACCGGCGAAAAAATCTTAAATTATCGCTATTTAGCAAAGGAAAGTTATGTCTAGCGTAGATGAATCTCAACCGCTGATTACCCATCTTGTTGAGTTACGCAATCGCATTTTGAAGAGTTTTATCTGTGTGTTGGTTGTGTTTCTTGCATTGGTTTATTTTGCGAATGATATTTACCATATTATTTCAGCGCCGTTAATTAACGAATTGCCGCAAAATTCAACGATGATTGCAACCAATATTGTTGCGCCTTTTTTTACGCCGATTAAATTAACTGCTATTACGGCAATATTTTTGTCCGTGCCTTATATTTTGTATCAAGTGTGGGCATTTATTGCGCCGGCATTGTACAAACACGAAAAGCGGTTAATTTATCCGTTGTTGGTGTCCAGTACATTACTGTTCTATGTTGGGGTGGCGTTTGCGTATTATGTGGTTTTTCCCTTAGTATTTGCATTTTTAACCAAAACTGCGCCTGAAAGCGTGGCGATTGCTACCGATATCAGCAGTTATCTTGATTTCGTGTTGACATTGTTTTTGGCGTTCGGCATCTGTTTTGAGGTGCCGGTTGCCATTATTCTGCTCTGTTGGAGTGGCGTGGTCAGCATTGAAGATCTCAAACAGAAACGGCCTTATATTTTGGTAGGCGCATTTGTTATCGGAATGTTACTGACACCGCCGGATATTTTTTCACAAACATTACTTGCCGTCCCAATGTACCTATTGTTTGAAATAGGTGTATTATTTGCTCGTTTTTATCGTCCGAAAGATCAGGACGAAACAGAAAAAGAAAACATAGCGTAATTGTATTTATAACGAAACCGCCATTCACGGCGGTTTCCCACATTTATCGATTTAACTAGTGAATGGTGCGAAATTCAGAAATTCATTTAGTGATGAGATAGTCAAAAAATAAGGATGATATTATGACTCAACAAATTTTTTCACAATTTCCAGAACGTCGTATGCGCCGTATGCGCAAACAGGATTTCAGCCGTCGTTTAATGGCGGAAAATAAATTAAGCGTAGATGATTTGATTTATCCGGTATTTGTGATTGAAGGGGAAAATCAGCGCGAAGCAGTGCCTTCAATGCCGGGTGTGGAACGTCTAACGATTGATCAATTATTGATTGAAGCCGGCGAACTGGTGAAATATGGTGTGCCGATGATTGCCTTATTCCCGGTGGTACCGCAAGAGAAAAAATCATTAATGGCGGAGGAGGCTTATAATCCGCACGGTTTAGTACAACGTACAGTACGGGCATTAAAACAGGCTTATCCGGAATTGGGCGTAATGACCGATGTGGCGCTTGATCCTTTCACTACTCACGGTCAGGATGGCATTATTGATGAAAGCGGTTACGTTTTGAATGATATTACCACTGAGGTGTTGGTTAAACAGGCACTTTCCCACGCTGAAGCCGGTGCTGATGTCGTGGCACCAAGCGATATGATGGATGGACGTATCGGCGCAATTCGTCAACAGTTTGAACAGCAAGGTTTTATTAATACTTTGATTATGGCGTATTCTGCTAAATATGCTTCCTGTTTCTATGGACCGTTCCGTGATGCAATCGGCTCATCAAGCAATATTAAAGGAGGCAATAAATTTACTTACCAGCTTGATCCGGCAAACAGCGATGAAGCATTGCAAGAGGTCGGTTTAGATATTCAAGAAGGTGCCGATATGGTGATGGTAAAACCGGGAATGCCTTATCTTGATGTAGTATGGCGTGTTAAACAGCACTTTGGGGTGCCAACTTTCGCTTATCAGGTTTCCGGTGAATATGCGATGCAGATGGCAGCTATTCAAAATGGCTGGTTGAAAGAAAAAGAGAGCATTTTGGAAGGCTTACTCTGCTTTAAACGTGCCGGTGCGGACGGTATTTTGACCTATTTTGCAAAACAAGTGGCAATTTGGCTAGCGGAAGAAAAATAGGATTAATCCTCTTTCATTCTCGATTTCCGGGTTCCGTTTATGGAATCCGGATCTTCTCTGAAAAAGATTTATGACAACAATTCAACAGCAGTTTGAACTGCTACAACAACAATTTTCTCAATATCAATTAGTGCCTGCTTGGGGCAATCCTCACGCTGAAATTATGTTTATCGGCGATGCGCCCGGAAAAGATGAGCTGATTAAAGGGCCTTTTGCCGGAACGAGCGGCAAATTTTTTGATCAATTATTAGCTTCAATCGGGTTGCGCCGAGAGAATATTTATCTGACCAATGTGGTGAAATTTAGGCCGGAAAAGCGTGATCCTAATAAGAAAGAAATTATGGCATTTAACGGTTTATTACGTGCGGAAATTGCAAAGATTAAGCCGAAAATTATTGTGCCGTGCGGGCGTATTGCGTTATCAGTATTTTTGCCGGAGTTTAAAATCAGCGAAATTCACGGGCAAGTTTATACATTGATGCAGGAGCAACACTGTTTTCAATTATTGCCGATGTATCATCCGGCAGCGGCAATGCATAATGGAAAAATGCGCCCAATGCTGAAACAGGATTTTCTTACATTGGGCGATGTTTGGAATGATTTGGATTAGTAGCTTGAGTTAATCAAAACTTCTTCACCGTAGCCGCCTAAAGTCGGCATTGGCAAGTAAGTGGAGTTCGGGGCACGCATAATACGGATACCACGAATACCGGCTTCTTTCGCTGCTAGAATATCATCATCACTGTCACCGTAGTGAATGCTGATTTTATGCTCTAAAATAGCCGGTGTTTTGTTATATTTGGTATTACGTGGGCGATCTCCCATAAAATCAACCGGATGCATATTTTTAACCCCTAATGCTTTTTGTAGAATTGGGGTTACACCATCTGTTTTACCGGCAGTTCTTCCGGTAATGAAGTAAACGCTGTCGCCACGTTCCTCGTGCATTTTAATTAATGCTTTGGTAGCTTCTTTCGGAATAGAATATTTATCGCAGCCGGCATTGACTTCATTCCAGAAATCTTGATTTTTTAAATACTCAAAACCGTTTGGTGAATATTTTTGTTGTCCGTAATAGAAACAAGGGCTGGAAAATAATACGGTATCATCAATATCAAAACTGACATTGATTGCCGGTTTACCTTCTAAACTTTTTTTGATCTGCTCAATTGAAACCCAATGAATCGGCGCTTGTTGCAACATTTCACGCGCATTTGTTCCCTCTTGAATATAAGGTTCGGTTTTAGCAGCGAAAACATTTGTTGCGACACCGGCAATAATGGCTACAAGAGCTAATTTTTTCAAATTATACATAATGACATCCTTCTTAATTATTTGATTTATTTAGTAAAAATATTCCTGATGGGGCAAGTTCGATATAGGCTTCTTGGCAATTTGCCTCGAAGTGTTCGGGTGCTAAATTTACTAATAATTCATTATTGCCCCATAGCACCACAATTTCCCAATGATTTCCCATATAAACTGCTGATTTAATTTGACAACGGGTCTGCGGCGAACCTTGTGTCAGTAGATGTATAGCTTCCGGGCGAATACCGACCAAACATTCACCGTTGTCGACATTAAATTCTTGAGCTTGATCCAGCGTTAATTGATAGTCATTAATCTTTAATTGATTATTTTCTAAATAGCCGTCAACGATACTGGCTTCACCCATAAATTTAGCTAAGAACAGAGAATTTGGTCGTTGATAAAGCACTTTTGCCGGTGCTTTCTGCATAATTTTCCCTTTGTTCATTACAATCACTTCATCGGAAACGGCAAAGGCTTCACTCTGATCGTGCGTCACATAGAGCGAAGTGATATTAAATTTTTGCTGTAATTCGCGGATTTTTTCACGCATACTGCGGCGTAAATTGGCATCAAGGTTACTTAATGGCTCATCAAAAAGTAAAACTTTCGGTTTTAATACCAAAGCACGCGCCAAGGCGACACGTTGTTGTTGTCCGCCGGAAATTTGATCGACATAACGATCGCCGAAACCGGCAAGATCGACCAACTCCAATGCCTCTTCAACACGCTGTTTACGCTCTTCAGCATTAACGCCTAACATTTTCAAGCCGTAACCCACATTATCGGCAATCGACATATGTGGAAATAGCGCATAAGATTGGAACACAATACAAATATCGCGACTTTGAATAGAAGATTTGGTCACATCTTCACCATCAATAAAGATTTGTCCGCTGGTCGGGCGTTCCAAACCGGAAACCAAGCGTAGAATGGTAGTTTTGCCGCAACCCGAAGGCCCGAGCAGTGTGGTCATTGTGCCACGTTTAATGGTTAAACTGAGATCATCGATCACAACAGATTTACCAAAGCGTTTTGTCACATTTTTTAAGACAAGAAAGTTATTATCGTTATTCATAAAACAACCTCAATTTAATTCATTTGTTTTGCTTTTGAACGGGAAATTCGAGTATCACCGACCACCCAGTCAAAGAATAAAATAATTGCCATCATTACGACAATCAATAAGGAACCATAAGCGATTGCAATACCGTATTCACCGTCTTCCACACGGTTTAGGATATAAGCGGTGGCCACACGCGTATCCGCAGTAACCAAGAACACAATCGCACTGACTGTGGTCATCGCACGAACGAAACTGGTAATTAATGCAGAAAGCAATGCCGGTTTCAGCAATGGTAAAGTGACATAGATTAATGTTTTCCACGAATTTCCTTTTAAAGAGAGTGAGGCTTCATCCAATGACTTATCCAACTGTCCTAAACCGGCAATGGCAGCACGCATCCCGATTGGTAAGTCACGCATTACCATTGAGATAATAATGATGACGCCGGTACCGGTGATATAAAGCGGCGCATCATTAAAGGCTAAAATATAAGATACCCCGGCAACGGTTCCCGGCACCGCAAAACAGAGCATTGTTAAAAATTCCAATGTTTTTTTACCGGTAAACTCTTTACGCACCACAATGTAGGCAATTAATAAGCCGAACAGTGCAGTAAGTGGAGCGGCAATACCGGCATAAATAATGGTGTTGATCAGAGATGGCCACGCACCGTCACTAAATCCTTGACCGAATAGTGAAGCATAATTTTCAAGGGTTAAAGTGTAGTCCACACCCCAGTTGACGGTGAAACTACCGTAAAAGATGCTGCCGTACAGAGTGGCATTAAAAATGATCCAAACAGCCAATAAGGCAATAATCGCATTTTTTAAGCCGGTTGGTAAATCTTGCACATCACCACGATAAGACTTACCGGAAACCGTAACGTAAGAACGGTTGCCGATCCAAATATATTGCACAATAAAAATACCGAGTGAGAATAATAGCAAAATTGTGCCTAATGTGCTGGCGGAGGCGTAATCAAGTTGTGAACCGGCAATATAGAAATAAATTTGCGTTGCGATAACATCGAAACTACCGCCCAATACCAACGGGTTACTGAAATCTGCCAAAGATTGGATAAAGACCAACAAAAAGGCATTGGCAAGCGCCGGTTTTAATAATGGGAAAATCACTTGAAAGAAAGTTTGATAACGATTGGCTCTTAATGTGTAAGAAGCTTCTTCAATTGATGGATGTACGGATTTTAATGAACCTTCTAAAATCATAAAAGCAAGCGGGGTAAACGCTAAGATTTGTGCAATAGCGATACCATTGAAGCCATAAAGCCAGTTTGTGTTGGTAAAACCGAAATATTGCACTAAAAATTCAGTTAAATAACCGGAACGCCCCAACATCAATGTTACCCCTAAACCGACAACAAACGGTGGTGTAACGATAGGCAGAATGGAGAAAATTTTGCCGATAAAAGCGGTGCGTTTGGCGATTCTGGTGGTATAAAGCGCGAAAGCCAAGCCAAAAACGGTAGAAAGAAAGCCGACAAAGGCAGATAACCATACCGAATTGAGGATGACACGCAAAATATAAGATTGAGTGATAATTTGGATAAATTGGCTTGGATTAAATTCATTGCCATCATAAAACATTGAAATGAAGATGGCTAAGGTCGGATAAACAATAAAAAAGAAAATTAATAAGATAATGGCGAGCAGCGAAGCAATAATAAATTTATCGCCTTGCATAATTTTGAGTTTAGCCAACGCATTGGTGGCGATCGCAGTGAGCGCAATAATTTGTAAGATAACGGCATAACCTAAACTCAAGTGATAGCTGTCGGCAGAAATAAAAGTAAATAAGGCGATGATACAAACTGCAACTAATTCAATTTTAGCTTCCTTTTCTTGAGAAAACCCAAGACGAGGGAAAAGCCAAAAAATGGCTAAAGAGAAAAACCAAAACCAACTTAGGTTAAACGAGTGCCAGCCCATTGCGGCTAAAAACTCATCAGCGGTGGATTCTAGCAAGCCATAATCCAAAGCAAATGAAGGCAGAATCGCAAATGCAAGAAAGCTAAGCAAAATCCAGGTCGTAGTCGTATTTATTGAAAATTTTGTTGAGTCCATCAAAAATTCCTTAGTGGTTGAAACCTTATCATTTACGGCGGTAGGATGCATTTAATTTAGGAGAGGCTTAAGCTCTCATCAGGGCGATTCATAGAGCAATGCTTTATGGTCTCTCTGCGAATTGAAACATACAACCCCACAAAATAAAAATATACTCCCAAAAGATAGGAGAATAAATTATAAAAAGCAAATAGCTATGAGAAACAATTTTCCCATAGCTATTTTATCGTTTTATTATTTGCTTAATTTGACGTCATTGACCCATTTATTGATTAAACGTTTTCTTTCATCACTTGAACCGAATTTTTCAAAATCATAATTGATTAATTTAAGTTTTGTCGGATCAAATGCATTAGGAGATTGTTCCGCAGTAGTGTTGGTTAAAGTTTGTAGTGCTTGACCTTTTTTCCACGCAAGTTCTTGACCTTCTTTAGATAACGCCCAATCAACGAAAAGTTTGGCATTATCTAGGTTTCTTGCGCCTTTTAAGATACTTACGCCACCAAGTTCATAACCTGTACCTTCACAAGGAACGACTAAGGCAAGCGGTGCGCCTTTCTCTTTTTCCAATGCATAATCGTGTAAGAAGCCGATACCGATAGTGGCTTCACCACGTGCGGCATTACGTGATGGTGTAATACCGGATTTGGTGTATTGTGAAATATTTTTGTCTAATGATTTGAAGTATTCAAATGCTTTCGGTTCGCCCCATAATTGGACAAATGTAGCAATGGCGGTATAAGCAGTACCGGAACTTTGCGGGTCAGCAATTTGAATTTCGCCTTTTAAGCGTGGATCTAACAAATCGCTCCAACATTTTGGTGTTTCTTTAATGCCTAATTTAGCTAAACGTTCAGTGTTGACACCGAAGCCCAAAATACCCATATAAATGGCAGATGAGAGATTACCTTTGATTTTGCCTGGATCACGGAATTTCTCAACGATTTGCGGCAAATTCGGGGATTGATAAGCTTCCAATAAGCCTAGTTCACCGGCCTGAGATTGCGGATCGAATGTACCACCATACCAAACATCGGCTTGAGGATTGTTTTTTTCCGCTTCAACTTTAGCGAAAGTGCTGCCGGAACCGTTACGAATAAATGAAGTTTTTACATCATATTTTTTAGAGAATGCTTGAGTTTCAGTTTCACATAATTCATTGGTGGCACTGCAGTAAACGACTAAACGACCGGATGCTTGAGCTGTAGAGGCTAATAAAACGGCACTCACCGCTAATGCAGAAAGTTTTAATGAGGTTGATAAACGCATAGTTATAATCCTTCTATAATGAAAAATTTGTTCGCTATTATATGAAAATTTTTTCGCCGGAAATGTGAGCGAATTCACAAAAGCGAACTTATTTGATGAAAAATATGAGCGAAAAAGCAAATATAAGAGATTGATACTGTGCTGTTTGATAGGTATAAACAGTCAAAAGAATAGAGAGGAAAAATAAAAAGAGGGTAGTTTTAAATGGTATAGTAACGTCCGTTATTACTTCGGTTAAAAATTAGCAAAATATAAGGAGAATAAAATGGCAAAATTTCGTTATTTTACCCAGCCTTTTTCGCTAAAAGGATTGTCACTACGCAATAGAATTGTGATGCCACCGATGTGTCAGTATAGTGCGGAGAATGGTGTGCCGAATGATTGGCACCTTGTTCATTATACTTCTCGCGCTGTAGGGGGAGTCGGTTTAATTATCATTGAAATGACAAATGTTGCACCGAATGGTCGTATTACACCGCACTGTTTGGGTTTATGGAATGATGAGCAACGTGATGCTTTTAAACGTATTGTGGATGCTGTGCACGCTCAAGGTGCAAAAATTGGTATTCAGATTGGTCACGCCGGACGTAAAGCGCAAGATTGTGATGATGTCGTTGCGCCTTCGGCAATTAACTATGGCGAATTGAATTATCCGGGACAAAACTTAAAGACCCCTAGAGAGTTGAGTAAAGCGGGAATTCAAGATATTGTGCAGGCGTTCCAAAATGCTGTACGCAGAGCGGTGGAAGCCGGATTTGATTTGATTGAGCTTCACGGTGCACACGGTTATTCCTCGTCAGTATCAACGCGGTTTTGCTTAATTTAATAAAAGACAATAAAAGATAAAAAGGCTGTATGAAACAGCCTTTTTTGTTGGATATTTTTTGTGCTTACAATGTCATTGCCGCAATCCAACCGAAAATTAGCAATGGAATATTGTAGTGAATGAATGTCGGCACAACGGAATCCCAAATATGATCGTGTTTTCCGTCCATATTCAGACCGGATGTCGGCCCTAATGTTGAGTCGGAAGCAGGTGAACCGGCATCACCTAAAGCTGCGGATACACCGACAATCGCTGCAGTAGCCAACGGCGAGAAACCGAAGCTGACGCATAACGGCACATAGATTGAGGTGATAATTGGCACGGTAGAGAATGATGAGCCGATACCCATTGTGATAAATAGCCCGATCAATAACATTAAGAATACGGCAAGCCCTTTGTTATCAGTACCGATAGTGCTGCTGAAAGTTTGCACCAATTCAGTCACACCGCCGGTTTCATTAATCACTTTGGCAAAGCCGGAAGCGGCAATCATCACAAAACCGATCATTGCCATCAAACGTAAACCTTGTTGGAAAACATCATTGCTCTCTTTCAGTTTAAAAATACCGCCTAAAGCGAAGATGATTAAACCGACCAAGCCCCCAACAATAGTGGAATCAGTGAAAAGTTGCAAAGTAAAGGCAACCACAATAGAAATAATACTGATCCAGATATGGAAAGGTTTAATGTTAGCGATACGCTGTTGCAAATCATCAGAAGTTGGCTCACTGCTGTGAACAATATATTCTCTCGGTTTGCGGTAGCTAATAAAAATGGCGGTCAACAAGCCTAAAATCATTCCGATAACCGGAATTAACATCGCTAGTGACACTTGTGCGGTTGAGGTTTGCAGACCGAATTGTGCACCTGCTTCATTGATATTTTTGACCAGAATGTTTTCAATAAAGATTTTTCCGAAGCCGACCGGTAACAACATATAAGTTGCAGTTAAACCGAACGTCAAAATACAGGCTACAGCTCGGCGATCCAATTTTAATTTATTAAAAATACCGAGTAATGGCGGCACCACAATCGGAATAAAGGCAATGTGTACCGGCAACAGGTTTTGTGAAGAGATAGAGAATGCCAATAACACGGCAAGCAAGAGATATTTAAACCAGAAAAGTGTTCTATGGCTAGGCGTATGACCTAAACGCACAATCACTTTATAGGCAAGCAAATCGGTAATTCCGGATTTAGAAATGGCAACGGCAAAAGCACCTAAAATAGCATAATTCATTGCCACCGAAGCACCGCCACCTAAACCATCGGTAAAAACTGAAACGGTTTTGTTCAGATCCAAGCCTCCAACCAATCCGGCGGTAAGTGCGGAAATAATTAGGGCAATTACAACGTTGATACGCATCAAACTCAGTGCAAGCAGCACGAGAATGGAGATAACAACTTCATTGCTGAATAACATATGTTGTGTTCCTTAAGTTGATTATGAGAAGTTCCATAATTTACTAAAATTTAACCATTTATCAAGAAATTTTTACATCTCAAAGTTGTGGTGGGAAAATATTAGCTTGTCTTAATTTATTCACCATTAAGCAGAATAATTCCGCTGTTTTTTCAGTATCATAAAGTGCAGAATGTGCTTTGCTTGGTTCAAACGGAATGCCGGCATTGTCGCAGGCTGTACGAAGAACGGTCTGACCAAACATAAATCCGGCCAAAGTGGCGGTGTCAAAGGTTGAAAAAGGGTGAAACGGATTGCGTTTGATACCGGTACGATTAATGGCAGCCATCAAAAAATTGTAATCAAACATTGCATTATGGGCGACCAATATTGAACGTTTGCATTCCGCTGCTTTTTGACCACGTCTAACCATTTGAAAAAAGCCTGTCAATGCGGTGAGTTCATCAACGGCTTCTCTTTGCGGATCATCGGGATTGATACCGTTAATTTTTAATGAATTGGGATCAACATTTGCCCCTTCAAAAAGTTTAATTTGAAAGTGACATTTTTCATCGGGATGTAACAATCCTTGCTCATCCATTTTTACAGTGATGGCGGCTAATTCAAGCAGTCCGTCCGTTTGCGCGTTTAAACCGGAGGTTTCAACATCGACGATAACAGGGTAATAACCGCGGAAACGATGTTTTAGCAGCTGATAATTTATACTGGTTTCTGTAGCGTTATTTTCCAAGGTTTGAGAAAGCGTAGTATCCAAATTATGTTACCTTTAAAAATGACTCACTCCTCGAAAAAGAGGAGTGAGCAGAAAAATAGTGTAATAAGAGAATTAATGATTGCCTAAACCGTCTTTAGCACTCTTATTTTCGATAAATTCGATTTTGTAACCGTCAGGATCTTCAATAAAAGCGATTACAGTTGTTCCGCCTTTTACCGGACCCGGTTCACGTGTTACTTTACCGCCGACAGCTTTTACAGCTTCACAAGTAGCATAAATATCATCAACACCGATAGCGATATGCCCAAAAGCAGAACCTAAATCATATTGGCTAACGCCCCAGTTGTAAGTTAATTCAATTACAGCGGTTTTATCTTCATCGTCATAACCAACGAATGCTAGAGAGTATTTATATTCAGGGTTTTCACTGCGGCGTAAAACACGCATTCCTAAAACTTCGGTATAGAATTTGATGGAACGTTCGAGATCGCCAACGCGAAGCATAGTATGTAATAAACGCATATTTCCTCCGAAAGATTAATTTAAAGAAAAAACCGAATGATTATGCCATAATATGCGACGTAAATCACAAAAATTTGTAAAGGTTAATTAAATATGTCAGATCACGAACAGTCAAAAATTAAAGTTGCCGGTTTATCGATTTTACCTATCTTTATACTTGCATTAGCTGATTTTTTCTTATTAATAGCAAAACCGGCGGAGGAATCCATTATTTCCCATTTATTAATTGCGGTTTTAGTGGCACAAATGATCGCTCAGTTGATTTTTATCAAAGGGGAAATCTGCAACGGACAGCGTTCAAGGTTAAGTCGATGGAATCTTTATTTCTTAATTTTTTGGATGGGTGGTTATTGGTGACCTGTTTCCAAGTGAAGGTTTATTTGCCGATTAGATTGGCTTATTGCTGCGGTCTAGCACTCACTTTGACCACTTGGCAGCAGCCCAAAGAAGAGCAATTACGGCGTGCGATTTTATGGTTAGGCGTTGTGATGGGCACTATTGGCTTGATTTTAGCACTGATTCCTCTGTTTTTATTTGAATTGCAGACCAGCTTAACATTTAATCCGTTATTGCAAATTATTGCCGGAATAGCATTGGCTTATTGGGGGTTGCTTGTTTCTCGTAACAGATTAAATGGGTTGATTGAAATTTTACCTTATTTTGTCTTAATTGCTTTGGTAGCCAGCAGTGTATTTGCTTTAGTTGCTATGGCGATTATTCATATTGATGGGGTAAAAACGGACTGGAATGTTCTGCATCTTTCTTTCTATTTTATCTGCCATCTCTTGTTGTTGGCAGCTTGGGCTTATCCATTGATACGTAGAGAAAAAGCGCCTTATTGGTTGTTGGCAATCATCATTGTATTAGCTGCTTTTTCTCCGATCTTGTTGTTTTAATTATGTTTTATTGAAGTAGAGCCGTCATCAAAAACAATGGATTTGATGATTGGCTTTACTTTTATATCAGAACTATCACTGGCAAATAGCTCCTTGCTGAAAGAGGGCATTTCATCTTCAGGCGTGAAGGTGAGCAGATAATATTGTTGATTCGGCTTCAGAATATTGAACTGTTTGAAGTTAATATGAGAAAGGCGATTATCAATAATACGATTATTAAAAATAAAAACAGCATACCAAGCTAACTGTTTGATATTTTGTGAAGATTTATTTTTAATCAAGTAAGTTGTTGAAAACATTAATTTGCCATTGTCCTGTTTTTGAATGTTTTGCGAAACAACTTGTATATCGACCAGTTTATAAGAGTCGAACGGTTTATTGGTAAATGAATTAGGTTGCACAGAAGCGGCCGCTTGAGTACTGAAAATGATGAAAAAAATCGCTAGAATAAACGCAAAGATAGGCATTAGAATACTGATAGAGTTGATGTGAGATTTACTATTCATATCTTGATCCTATTTGATCCTAATAGTGGCTTATATTATTTTCTACGGAATAATAACAGTTAGTCATATATGACGCAAATTGTGGGTCAGCACAAAAATGGAACGAGAATAGTATCATTTACAGATCAGCTAAAGGAACGTTTAAAATAAGTAAAGTAGGATATAAAATGGAACAGAAACATATTCATATTTTGGGTATTTGTGGCACCTTTATGGGTGGATTAGCAATGATTGCACGAGAACTTGGCTATAAAGTTACCGGTTCAGATGTCAATGTTTATCCGCCGATGAGTGTTTTTTTACAAAAAAGTGGCATTGACATTATTCCGAACTATGATGTTGAACAATTAAAACCGGCACCTGATCTTGTCATTATCGGTAATGCAATGAAACGAGGTAATCCTTGCGTGGAATATGTGCTGGATAATAATTTGCCATATATGTCCGGGCCACAATGGTTACACGATAATTTGCTGAGAAATCGTTGGGTATTGGCAGTTTCCGGCACACACGGCAAAACCACGACAACCGGAATGTTAACTTGGATTTTAGATCAAGCAGGGTTAGAACCCGGATTTTTAATCGGCGGTATTTCAGGCAATTTCGGTATTTCCGCTCGGTTAGGTAAATCACCATTTTTTGTGATTGAAGCGGATGAGTATGACACCGCCTTTTTTGATAAACGGTCAAAATTTATTCACTACAATCCTAAGACATTGATTATTAATAATATTGGCTTTGATCACGCTGATATTTTTGATGATTTAAAAGCAATCCAACGACAATTTCATCATATGATTCGAACCATCCCGTCAAAAGGGCGTATTCTATCTTTTGCCGATGAAACCAGTGTAAAAGAAACATTAGCGATGGGATGCTGGAGTGAACAGCAGTTTATTGGTGAAGACAAAGAGTGGTTTGCAAAACGCCTACGCAATGATTGCACTAAATTTGAGGTTTATCATCAACAGCAAAAAGTGGCGGAAGTAGAGTGGAATATTGTCGGACAGCATAATATGTTTAATGCGCTAATGGCGATTGCAGCTGCTTATCACGCCGGTGTCAGTATCGAACAATCTTGTAAAGCACTCGCTACTTTTGTGAATGCTAATCGCCGTTTGGAAGTGAAAGGTGAAGTGAACGGTATCACCGTTTATGATGATTTTGCCCATCATCCGGTGGAAATTTCAGCAACATTAACCGCTTTGAGAGATAAAGTCGGTGGCGGTGTGCGTATTTTGGCGGTGCTTGAACCACGTTCCAACACAATGAAAATGGGCGTTCATACCAAAGAACTCGCGCCGGCATTGGTCAGAGCTGATTATGTTTTCCTGTTACAACCGGAAAATTTGCCGTGGCAAGTGGTTGATATTGCTAATCAATGTATTCAACCGGCAGTGTGGACAGCTGATATTGATTTATTGGTGGATAAAATTGTCGAAGAAGCACAACCGACAGATCATATTTTAGTGATGAGTAACGGTAGTTTCGGAGGAATTCATCAAAAAATCTTACAGAAATTGAGGACAAAAGCCGAACAGTAGTTGCTTAAAAAAAAATCTGTATTCAATAGTTTGATGAAATGAAAAAGCCGCAATGAATGCGGCTTTATTAACATTAACTAAAATGTGTATTCAAATTTTTTAAATTATTTTGCTAAATGTTCTTCGTAACGTTGAGCAACGAAATCCCAGTTAATAACATTCCAGAATTCTTTAATGTAGTCCGGACGACGGTTTTGGAATTTCAAATAATAAGCGTGTTCCCAAACATCAAGGCCAACAAGTGGGAAACCTTCGCAACCGGCAATGTCTTTACCCATCAATGGGTTGTCTTGGTTTGCAGTAGAAACGACAGATAATTTACCATCTTTTAATACTAACCACGCCCAGCCTGAACCGAAACGAGTTGCAGCTGCTTTTTCAAATTCTGCTTTGAAGGCATCAACAGAACCGAAATCGCGTTCGATCGCTTCTTTTAATTTACCTTGTAAAGTAGTACCTTTTTTCAATGATTTCCAGAAAAGGGAATGGTTAAAATGACCACCCGCATTGTTGCGTAAACCGGTACGTTTTTCTGCTGGCACTTTATCTAAGTTTGCAGAAAGTTTTCCTGGACACATTGCTTTTAATTCTTCAGATAAACCTTCAAGTAATGCATTGGCATTATTGACATAAGCTTGGTGGTGTTTTGAGTGGTGAATTTCCATAGTTAATGCATCGAAATGTGGTTCTAATGCATCGTAAGCGTAACCTAATTCTGGTAATGTGTAAGCCATAATTCCATCCTTCTTTGTTAAAAATGTAAATAAAAAGTATCATCGGTATTAAAACGCGAAGAAGTGTAACAAATTTTTTGAAAGAAAGCACCTCTATCTTTGATAACAAAAACCTATACATCCAAAATATGTGCTTTTAGATATTGGTAAATTTCCCGATAAGCTTTAGGTGGCGCATTTTTTTCTTTTTCTTTCAGTGCATTCCGAATTAAAGTACGTAATTTTTGGCGTTCCAATGTGGGATAATCATTCAAAAGCTGGTTAATTGTTTCATCGCCGTTTTCTAATAATGCCTCACGATAAGCCTCAATTTTATGCAACAGAATCTGTTGCTGATTATGTTTATTCTCGAGTTTATCCAATGCGGCTTGTAACGGCTCAACATCGCGTTGACGTAATAATTTCCCGATAAATTGAATTTGACGACGATAACTTTCACGTGTCAATTTTCTTGCCAAATTAACGGCATCGGCAAGTTGTTCATCCAAGGGAAGCTGGCTTAAAGCACTATCTGATAATGCAACAATTTTTTCTCCCATTTTCTTTAAGGCTTCAGCATCACGTTTAATTTCGCTTTTGCTGACCCAGATAATCTCTTCTCCATCTTCTTGCTGCCATTCAATCTCTTTGTTTTTATGTCGCATAACAGTTTCCTATTGGTAGTAAAATAATTCGCCATTGTAGCAGAAGTTGGCTAAAATTCCGAAAATCAAATCAGAATGATTAGAGTGAACAAAAATGGAACAGATAAAAAAACAAGACATAGAACAACAACAAACCGCATTAAAAGATGTGGTTGCTTATGCGTTATCGTTGGCTGAAAAAGCCGGAGCCAGCGCAGAAGTGGGGATGACAAAAGTAAGCGGATTGAGCGTTTCTACTCGATTAGGCGAGATTGAAAATTTAGAGTTTAATAATGACGGTGCAATGGGAATTTCCGTTTATATCGGCAATAAAAAGGGCAATGCCTCCACCTCAGATTTATCGGAACAGGCGATTAAGCGGACTGTCGAATCGGCATTGTCCATTGCGAAATATACCTCGGAAGATCCTTGCACCGGATTAGCGCCAAAAGCGTTGATGGAGTTCAATCCACCAGATTTACAGCTTTATCATCCGGCAGATATTAGTGTGGATCAGGCGGTAGCATTGGCGTTGGAAGCGGAAAAAACAGCACTGAATTATGATAAGAAAATTGTTAACAGTGAGGGCGGCGGTTTTAATTCCAGTGAAGGCATTCGAGTTTATGGAAACACATATGGCGTATTAAATAGTTACCCTTCATCACGTTATTCGCTTTCTTGCAGTGTCATTGCCGCAGAAAATGATCATTTGGAACGTGATTATGAATACACCATTTCACGAAAATTCAATGAGTTAGCAACAGCAACTTGGGTTGGAGAACGTTGTGCCCAAAAAACATTGGCAAGATTAAATCCACAAAAACTGAGTACATTAAATGTACCGGTTATTTTCCTTAATGATGTTGCTACCGGCATTATCGGACATTTAGCTTCAGCCATCAGTGGCGGTGCGTTATATCGAAAATCCTCTTTCCTTTTAGATAAACTTGGTGAAACCATTTTGCCGGATTGGTTTGTGATTGAGGAACGTCCGCACCTTTTAGCACAATTAGCCTCAACACCGTTTGATAGCGAAGGGGTGAAAACGCGAGATCATAATATTATTGTTGATGGTGTTTTACAGACCTATCTTTTAACCTCTTACAGCGCCAAAAAATTGGGAATGCAGACCACCGGGCACGCCGGCGGTATTCACAACTGGCTGGTTAAAGCGAACAGCGAGGGAGGGCTGAACGCACTGCTTAAACAGATGGGAACAGGATTATTGGTGACAGAATTAATGGGGCAGGGCGTAAATTTAGTGACAGGTGATTATTCACGCGGCGCATCCGGTTTCTGGGTGGAAAACGGCGAGATTAAATTTCCGGTTTCTGAAATTACCATTGCCAGCAGTTTACCGGAGATGTTTAAACAAATTGTTGCGGTTGGTGATGACATTGAATTACGTTCCAATATTCGCACCGGCTCAATTTTGATTGAACAGATGAAAATCTCCGGTGAATAACAATCTAACAAATGAGAATAATTCCTATTGACTCAATATTTTTATCTGATATGATAATTTTCAGGTCAGCATTGCAAGTGCAGTCCAAGCAGTAAAAGTAGAGTAGAAAGTAAATTTGTAGTAATAGAATGAAGGCGAGAAAGGAGTTCTCGCCTTTATTTTTTTAAATAAATCGACAAAACGATTGAAAATTTTCAATAGAAGGGTAAATTTATAGGCTTTCATTCAAACTTAACAATAAAAAACCGTATTTAGGACAAAATTTATGCAAACACTACAAAAAATCAGCCAATTTGCCGGCAAAACATTTTCCCTCTGGGTATTACTCTTCGCTTTTTTAGCCTATCAATTTCCAAGCCATTTCTCCTCTTTAATTGCCTATGTGCCTTATCTATTAGGTATCGTAATGTTCGGTATGGGGATCACGTTGACAGTGAACGATTTTAGTGAAGTGGTGAAACATCCAAAAGCGGTAGTAATCGGGGTGGTATCACAATTTGTGATTATGCCTTTGATTGCTTTTGCGTTGGCAAAAGGCTTCAATTTACCGGCAGATTTAGCGGTCGGTATCATTTTGGTTGGTGCTTGCCCGGGAGGAACTTCTTCTAATGTAATGACCTATTTGGCAAAGGGCAACACTGCGCTTTCCGTTGCTTGTACTTCAGTTTCTACTTTATTGGCGCCATTTTTAACACCGGCGGTTTTCTATGTGTTAGCGAGTCAATGGCTTGATATTGATGCCTATGCGATGTTTATTTCTGTGCTAAAAATCGTTTTATTCCCAGTATTTTTAGGTGTGGTGGCAAGAACGTTATTGACTAAACAGATGGTGAAATTAGGTACTTGCACGCCATTGGTGTCGGTGATTGCGATTGTATTGATTCTGGCGGCAGTGGTGGCGGTCAGCAAGGATAAAATCATTGAATCCGGATTGCTCATTTTTATCGTGGTGGTGTTACATAACAGTTTAGGCTATTTGCTAGGTTTTTTTGTGGCAAAATTGTTTAAGTTAAATTTTGCAGATAGTAAAGCGGTGGCGATTGAAGTGGGAATGCAGAATTCCGGCTTGGGGGCTGCATTGGCAACCGCTTATTTCAATCCGATTGCGGCTGTACCGAGCGCTGTGTTTAGTTTTTGGCACAATATTTCCGGGCCGATTTTAGCCACTTTTTTTGCGAATATAGATAATAAAGATAAGTTAACAAAATAGAAAAACACTGCAAACTTAGAAAAAAAAGCATAGAATAAACTGCATTCTTGTGCCGTTTATCTCTAATGACAAAAGGAAACTTTATGAATCAAGATTTTTTAGATTTCGAACTCCCTATTGCCGAACTTGAGGCAAAGATTGATTCACTCCGTTCTGTATCAGGACAAGATGATAAAATCAATCTCGATGAAGAAATTGCAAGATTAAAAAAGAAAAGCGAAGAGCTGACTAAAAAAACTTTTGCCGATTTAACGGCGTGGCAGGTTTCTCAAATGGCGCGCCATCCGCAACGTCCATATACTTTGGATTATATTCAACATATTTTTACTGAATTTGAAGAGTTGGCAGGTGATCGCGCTTTTGCCGATGATAAAGCGATTGTGGGCGGTATTGCGCGTTTGGATGATCGTCCGGTAATGGTTATTGGTCATCAAAAAGGGCGCACTGTAAAAGAAAAAGTGATGCGTAATTTCGGTATGCCGGCACCGGAGGGTTACCGCAAAGCATTGCGTTTAATGCAGATGGCGGAACGTTTCAAAATGCCTATTATCACTTTTATTGATACTCCAGGTGCTTATCCTGGCGTTGGTGCGGAAGAGCGTGGTCAATCTGAAGCGATTGCCCGCAATTTACGTGAGATGTCAATGTTAAAAGTGCCGATTGTTTGTACTGTTATCGGTGAAGGTGGTTCCGGTGGCGCATTGGCGATTGGGGTCGGTGATAAAGTCAATATGTTGCAATACAGCACCTATTCGGTGATTTCACCGGAAGGTTGTGCTTCTATTCTTTGGAAAAAAGCGGATAAAGCTTCTACTGCTGCGGAAGTAATGGGATTAACGGCAGATCGTCTTAAAAAATTGGAGTTAATCGACAGCATTGTCGAAGAGCCGTTAGGTGGTGCGCATCGTCATCCGGAACAGATGGCACAAAATTTAAAAGCACAACTGAATGCTGATTTGGCGGAATTATCCGTGTTGGATAGTGATGCCTTGCTTGCTCGCCGTTATCAACGTTTAATGAGTTACGGCTATTGTTAAAATAAAAATGAATTAAAAGGAGAGATTGAAATGAAAAATGTTTTATCAATTCAATCGCACGTGGTTTATGGTTATGCCGGCAATAAAGCAGCGGTATTGCCGATGCAACTGCTTGGTGTTGATGCGTGGGCATTGAATACCGTGCAGTTTTCCAATCACACTCAATATCAGCGCTGGAAAGGAATGGTGATTCCGAAAGAGCAGATTGCTGAAATTACGCAAGGGATTGCTGATATCGGCGCTTTATCCGAATGTGATGCGGTGTTGTCCGGTTATATCGGGGCAGCGGAGCAAGGGCAGGAAATTCTCAACACTGTCAATGCGGTTAAAAAAGCTAATCCAAATGCGATCTATTTTTGTGATCCGGTGATGGGACATCCGGATAAAGGGTGTGTTGTTGCGCCCGGTGTGGCGGAGTTTTTAGTAAAAGATGCTATCAGCCAAGCCGATATTATTGCGCCGAATTTAGTTGAGTTGCGAGAATTAAGCGGATTAACGGTAGAGAACTTCACGCAAGCATTAAAGGCGATAGAAGCCATTTTAGCTAAAGGTCCGAAAAAAGTGTTGGTGAAACATCTCAGTCGGGTCGGTCAGAACCCGAATAAATTTGAAATGGTGTTGGCGACACAACAGGGAATGTGGCATATCAGCCGTCCGTTGCACGAATTTGTGGAGCGTGATCCGGTGGGTGTGGGCGATATGACCAGTGCCATTTTCTTGGCTAATTTATTAAATGGAAAATCGGAAGTAGCAGCGTTTGAGCATACTGCCAATGCTGTTAATGATGTAATGACGGTTACCAAAGAGGCAGGTAAATATGAGTTGCAGATTATTGCCGCCCGTAATTTGATCGTCACGCCGACCAGTCAATATCAAGCAGTGAAAATTGCATAATATGGATTTGATTAGTATCCTAAAACAACAGATTGAACAAAACGCCTTGCAAAACAAGGCGTTTTTAATTGGTTTGAGCGGAGGAGTTGATTCAACGGTTCTGCTGCATCTTTTTGTGAGACTTTCGGAACAAATGCCTTTGAAGTTTCGTGCTATCCATATTCATCACGGCATCAGCAACAATTCCGATTATTGGCTAGATCATTGTCGACAACTTTGTCAACAGTTCAATGTTTCATTCTGTTTTGAAAAAGTGCAAATTCAGGATCACAGTAATATTGAAGCTCAAGCACGACAGGCACGTTATCAAGCTATTCAAAAACATCTCAACAGTAATGAAATGCTTGTTACTGCTCATCATTTGGATGATCAAAGTGAAACTTTTTTATTGGCATTAAAACGAGGTAGTGGGGTAAAGGGCTTAGCAGCAATGTCAACCTTATCTCAGCTCTTTTCTGTGCCGATCTTCCGCCCGTTATTAAGTGTGACTCGGCGACAATTGGAGCAATATTTAGCGGAAAATCAATTAACTGCCATTTTTGATGAAAGCAATGATGACCTACGTTACGAACGTAACTTTTTACGTCATCAGGTTTTGCCGTTATTACGACAGCGTTGGGCAACGATTGATCAGGCAATCGTACGTTCTGCACAACATTGTGCCGAACAGGAACAATTGTTGGAAGAATTGCTACACCCTATTTTTCAACAACACCTAATGGAAGATAATAGTCTGAATTTGCAAGGATTTCACGACTATTCTTTGGCAAAACAGCGTTATTTATTACGTTATTGGTTTGCTCATTTACAGCAAACAATGCCGAGCCAAAAACAGTTGCAGGTATTGCTGGATGAGGTGGTCGGAGCAAAAAATGATCGGCAACCGGAATTACAGCTTAATCAAAAAGTAGTGCGGCGTTACCAGCAACAGCTCTATTTAACGCCGATTTATCAAGATTTACGCATAATAAAGTTGCCAATTCAAATTGGAGAAACGGTGATATTGCCAGATAATTTAGGTGAGTTGTATTGTTATCAACAACATCATTATCTTTATTTTGAGTGGCAACAACAGCAATTAATTTTACCGTTACCGAAAGCGCCATACCAAATTACTATCGGTTTTCACTATTCTAAAACGGTAAAAATTAAAGCTAATACAAAACATACTGACATTAAAAAAGTATGGCAGATGCTTGCTGTGCCACCGTGGCAACGCAATCGTATTCCACTTATTTTTATCAACGAACAGCTGAAAGGAGCTGTCGGTTATTTTATTGTTGTCTGATTTCAATGTGCATAATAGACAAAATGATTGTTCTTTTAAGAAAACAATTGCCAGTTATTATATATTGGTTTTTACCTTCTGAGCTTTAACCTAAGAGAGTGCTTAGGTTAGATTTTATGACGGTTAATAAGGCACTTTCCCCGCTTTTTCAATTAATGATTTAAGATACGGAATATCATCGTGGCTGAGCATATCGATCAAGCCTTCACTTAACCATTGAATGATTTCACTTTCGGTATCGTAACCATATTTTTGATTATACATTTCTAACACGGGGATTTCTTTGGATTCATGCAGATACATTCTCACTGACAGCCCTGCTTTTTTGTAGGCAATTAAATCTTCTTTGCCAACATAGTGGTATTCTACGCAAACACTGCTGGCGTTTGATCCCAACACCGCACTGAGCTGATCATTATAGCGTGCGAGGGTAACCACTTGCAAACGCAACGCTGGTAATAATGCTTTGACTTTATTAATTAAAACGTGATCAAAGCCTAATAGCAAAATTTGATCTACCGTGTTGGTTCGTTGCAAAATCTCTGCCAGCACTTCGGCAAAACGCTGATGATTACGGCGTTGTTTGGCTTCTACAATCAAGCCGACATTATTTTCTAATGCCCATTTCAACACGGTTTCTAATTCCACAATGTGCGTACCTTTGAATTCAGGTGAGAACTTTTCACCAAAATCATAGCGTTGTAGCTCAGCAAGAGTCATTTGTTCCACATAACCTTCACCGTTAGAAACGCGTTCGATAGAAAAATCGTGGATAACCACCATTTTTTCATCTTTCGTCATCGCAATATCTAGCTCAATGCTGTGCGTGCCTGCCTCCAACGCACCGACAAACGCAGGCATTGTATTTTCAGGATATTTTGCACTATAACCCCGATGACTATTTGCCAAAACCTGCCCTTTTTCTGTTACGTTAAACTCAAATGCCATTTTTCTCTCCTATTTTTTAATTTTCAATTTAATTTTTAAATTCATTTTAGAGTTGATAGCTTGTGTT
>SKEB01000432.1_pt1 | contig 36977 bp, 39 predicted proteins | sample 4826561 | NCBI WGS metagenome assembly SKEB01 (sample SAMN11008820, study PRJNA524170) | human gut metagenome | biome: Human fecal sample; material: Feces; isolation source: fecal sample from pouch patient p17 | host: Homo sapiens | place: Israel: Tel-Aviv | collected 2016-03-29
CCCCTAAATCCCACTAATATTATATATACTGGATTATAAAAGCTATATTTCAATCATTGTCAATGCATCATAAAAGCGAAACATCTCAACCAATTTATCAGCCGTCTTTTTATCCTCATCGTTTAACGTGCCCGCCAAAAAAGCTAATTGTCCATTTACAGCCTGCTCTTTATACTGATCAGAAAAATCAGTAAGGAAATAAGACATATCATGCCCCAAAGCTTTTGCTAAAAACTCGGCTTCTGATTCTTTTAAGTCAATTGTCCCACTAAGTATCTTACTTACCCGGCTTTTGTCCCATCCAGTCATAAGCGAAACATAGGTCTGTCTAATCTTTCTATTTTCCAAATATTTTTTCAGATTTTCTATAAATTTGCTCATTTCCATTACTCCCCTTTAGCCATTTCATTTCTATATATGCAACTTTTTATTGTTTTTCCTTAATTTTACACTTTTATAATTTTATATTCAAGCATTTGTTGCATATTTTACAACTTTACATCATTTCCTATATATCTTATTCTACATCCCTGTTTTTAACATTGCCCTTTTGACTTCAGACATAAATCATGTAAATATACCTTCTCTATATTATTCTCATTACTCTCATCGAATGTGGCCAACGATATTCTTAAATTCTCTTTTGATGATTTAGGAAAAATTTTCAAAATCCCTGATAATTTTGAAGGGATTATACACTCAAATATTTTATATATATTCGATATGTCATAATACGCCAAATAGGATTGAATTACGCTACTTTTTCCAGATCCATATGGCCCCGATAATGCAATATTATGAACATTAGGATTCTTAATCGCCCAACGCAATGCTCTTATACTCTCTTCTTCTGGCTTAATACTATTTATCGGCGCTAAATCACGATAAACAGAATCCCTTTTTTCTTCATCTTTCCACAATTTCTTTTTCATATGTAAATGCTCCTTAATATTTCACTACTTTTCAAAATAGCACAGTTAAATTCAATTCTAATAGATTTTTTATTAACTATTCTATCCACCTAACTAAGTGAATGCAATCTACTTTTTCCACATTCTATACCATTTATTCCCTTATATATAATACACCTCACCTGTCAAAAACTGACGCCATTCGACAAAATAAGACAGAAAATTTGTAAACGGTAAATAGCTGGTACCGTGTCGCTTGCTAATTTTTGTGAGATAATTACTCTAAAAAATCTAAGGTTTTTCAAGGAGGGCTATCTCATGGATAGAATCACTCATAAAGTCCGCTGCGAACAATGGACTAAGATCATCAAAGAATGCCTGGCAAGCGGAATGAATAAAACTGCCTGGTGTAGAGAACATGGTATTTCTGACAAGTCATTCTTCTATTGGCAACGTCGGCTACGTGAAGAAGCATATATTTCTACAGTAGAATCTTCTTCACTTCCAGCAGTCAATGCAGTAAGTGTACCGGCAGAGCCGTCGGTTGATTTTGTCGAATTAAGGTTACCTGAACAATCCACCGTATCATCTGTTACATTCAGACCAGATGTGATCATTCGAAAGGACTCCTTTTCACTGGAGATTTCAAACACTGCTTCTGCAGAACTGTTAAGCAGAATCGGAGGTCTCTTACATGCTGAATGATGCAACTGGTTTTGACAAGATTTATATCGCAACAGGCTACACCGACTTAAGGCGTGGAATTGATGGTCTGGCATCCACCATTAAATATCAATTCGAACTGGATCCCTTTCAGAAAAACATCCTGTTTCTCTTCTGTGGCAAACGTACCGACCGAATCAAAGGGCTGGTTTGGGAAGGAGATGGATTCCTTCTTCTTTACAAGCGATTAAATGTTGGCGGATTCAGTTGGCCACGTACGAAGGAAGAGGCATTGGAAGTTACTCCTGAACAATATCGTATGTTGATGCTGGGACTTGAAATTGTTGCGAAACGTCCAATCGAGGAACTGACAGATCCTCCCAAAACAATGTAATTGTGCAATTCGTAGAAAATAAATTTTTTATTTTTTTCAGTTCAAAATGATACAAAAAATTTTTTAATAGTTATCCACAAAAGCGTTTTCTGTGAGCGTAATTCTTTTTACCAAAGAACAATCCTTTGCAGAGCCTGTGGATAACAGTCATGAGTATCTCATGGATTCTGAGATATTCATGATTGTTATCCACCGTCAAAATGACGAATAACAATACGTGGTGAATTCGCCTGAACTCCTCTTTTCTGCTATAATGACTTCAGAAATAAAAGGAGTCCGAACAATGGCATTTAAATTCACTGAAGAACAACTGAATACATTGGATAAGTCTTTTATCGTAGAGTTATTTCTCCAGCTTCAGGAGCAGAACGATAAGCTTTCAAGTGAAGTCCAGGATCTAAATAGAAAAATGGAACTTCTCATTGAGCAGATCACCCTTTCCAATAAGAACAGATTTGGCAGATCCTCTGAGAAGATGGATGATGCCAGTCAGATCTGTTTCATGGAAATAGATGGAACCATCGTTTTCTTCAATGAAGCCGAGGCGGTATCTGATCTGGATGCCGAAGAACCTGAAACTTTGGAATTCAAACCAGCTCGCAAACCAAAATCTGTTGGTAAGAAGGATGCTGATCTGTCAGGTCTTCCAGTAAACATTATCACTCATTACATGACCGAAGAAGAATTAGTAGCTGAGTTTGGAAAAAATGGCTGGAAGCAGCTTCCAGATGCGATTTCCAAACGTTACCGTTTCATCCCTGCAAAGGTTGAAGTAGATGAGCATCATGTCGGTGTGTATGCCAGTAAGAAAGATGGACGAATTATAAAAGCAGACCACCCACAGGCATTGCTTCACGGAAGTCTGGTATCTCCAACACTTGCTGCAGCGATTATGAATGGCAAGTATGTCAATGCTGTTCCTCTCTATCGCCTGGAACAGGAGTTTTCCCGTTATGGTCTTAGCATCACACGTCAAAACATGGCCAACTGGATGATCCGACTGGGTGAAAGCTACCTAGCAATCCTGTACGATTATCTCCATCAAAAGCTGTATGATTACCATGTAATCCAGGCAGACGAAACGCCTGTTTTGGTACATCGAGATGGTCGTCCTGCCGGATCCAAGAGCTACATGTGGGTGTATCGCTCCGGACATCTGTATAAAGACAAACAGATTGTCCTGTACGATTACCACAAAACTCGCAACAGTTCCCATCCAAGGGAATTCCTCAAGGACTATTCCGGCATCTGCGTGACAGATGGATATCAGGTCTACCACAAAGTGGAAAAGGAACGCGAGGATCTGCGGATCGCAGGCTGCTGGGTTCATGCCAGAAGAAAGTTTGACGAGGCGATGAACGTTGTTCCAAAAGAACAGCGCAAGAAGTCCAACGCCTATCTGGTAATGAAACAGATCCAGGAGATCTACCGCGAGGAAGGGAAACTACAAGAACTCTCACCTGATGAGAGACTTATGCAGCGACAACTGGTTATAAAACCATTGGTTGATGCCTTATTTGTGTACCTCAAAAAAATGGAACCAACCGTTCCCTCCAACGGACAGCTTCGAAAGGCATACACATATATCTTGAATCAGGAGAAATACCTCCGGGTATTTCTGGAAGATGGCGAAGTTCCAATCGACAATAACGCATCAGAACGTGCTATCCGAGGGTTCTGCATTGGCAAAAAGAACTGGCAGATGATCGACACCATCAATGGTGCCCATTCATCCGCAATCATCTACAGCATTGCGGAAACAGCAAAGGCAAACAACCTAAAACCGTATGATTACTTCGTATATCTCTTAGAAGAGATTCCGAAACATATGGATGATACCGACCGGTCCTTTCTGGATGATCTGTTACCGTGGTCACCAAATCTGCCGAACGGAATTCGAAAGAACTGATAACCAGGGCTGCCGCAAGGCAGCTCTTAATTTTTCAAGGTACTCGCTATTGAGCGTTTACCTTTAGACATTCTTTAACAATTTATTATATCATGTTTCCATTATTCTGCCCACAAAAAAAGTAGCGCTTTCGCGCTACTTTTCGCCTATTTTTTAGTTATTATGCTCTTCTTTTTCTTTTCATCACAAATGTTACTAAAACAATTGCTCCTGATAATGCTGCAAGAAATACCCAGAGACCGATATTAGAATGATCACCAGTATCAACCGTTGTTTCATTCTGGAATTCGATTGTTCCTTCATATGCATTTCCGTCTTTATTTACAGTTACTGCTGCCTGGAATGCTTCTGCTGAATCAGTGTCAGCTGTTACTTCGATAGTCACTGTATAAACAGATTTATCGTATTTAACATTAGCAGCTCCTGCATTTACTTCGGAAATAGTGTATGTGTAAGTTCCTGATTTATCGAACTCTAATGCATCAAATACAACTTTACCATTTGCATCATTTTCTTTTGTCTGAACAACTTTTCCATCTTTGTCCTTCAGTTCAAATGAGAATGCTGTTTTGGATGCTTCGCCATCCAGCTTCTTCAATGCTTCTAATTCAACAACTGCTTTTTCTCTTGTTGCATTTGCAAATGTCATTGCGTCTGCTGATTCAGCGATAGCTGGTTCAATAGTTACATCTGTCAGATATTCACCATCTGGTGTTTCGCTATCTTCGCCAGGTGCTGTAACAACTACTGTCATTGTATAAACTTCTTTATCATATACAATCTGTTCATTGTCGCCTTTTACTTCATATACTGTGTAAATGTAAGTTCCTTCAGCGCCAAATTCGAGATCTTCAAATGTTACAAGTCCATCTTCACCATTTGCAACTTCCTGACGTTCATTTAAATCGTTCTGATTAAGTTCGCTTGGTTCAAGTACGAATGTGTAAGCACCTTCTTCTGCTGGTTCACCATCCATTGTCTTTGTTGCTTCTACCGGAACAAATGCATGCTCTCTGGATGTATTTTCAAATGGAACAGTAACATTATCATCGCTGTATGCTTCACCGTTCTTTTCGTAAGATACTTCTGCTACGAATGTATCTCCACCATCTTCAGGTACACTTACTTTTACAATTGCTGTATATACGTCTCTGTCGTAAATTGTGTCAGGATCAACACCTCTGACTTCTGAGATTGTATATTCATAAGTTCCTGCATTATCAAAGTACATGGTATCGAAAGTTACCAGTCCGTTTCCATCATTTGTCTTTGTCATGGAAATATCCTGACCTTCGTCATCTTTACCAGTAAGTGTGAAGCTGTATGCACCGTCTGCTGGTGTTTCGCCTTCCATTGTTTTGCTTGCTGTCAGAACAACTTCTGCTGGATTACGAGTTGCATTTTCAAATTCAACTGCGTCATCTTCGCCATTGTTTGTAATCTTCACGTCTGCAATATAAGCATCGTAGTTATTGTCTGGATATGAAACTGTAATAACTACTTTATATTCTGTTTTGTCATAAACAACATCTTCGTCTTCTGCGTTATCCTCAGAAACTGTATATTCGTAAGTTCCAACTGCATCAAATGTTAATTTTTTAAATGTAACCTTACCTGCAGCATCATTTGCCACTGTCTGAATAACGTTTCCGTCTTTGTCCTTCAGTTCAAATGTAAATGCGTCTGCCTCTGGAACTTCGCCATCCATAGTTTTAGTTCCTGTCAGTTCAACATCTACAGAATCTCTTGATTTATTTGTAAATCTTACTGATGCAGCCACACCGTCTTTTGTAGTAGATACACTCTTGATTTCGTAGGCTGTCTGCGCATCATTTACTCCAACTACAATCGCAACATTGTAGATTGATTCATCATAAATAATGCTCTGATCATCGCCAAGTTTTTCTGTAACTGTATAGTTATAAGTTCCAGCTGCATCAAATGTTAATTTATCAAATGCAATTGCCCCTGATGCATCGTTTGTCACTGTCTGGATTTCTGCTCCGGATGCATCTTTTAATACGAAAGAGTATTTGCCTGCTTCTGGTGCGCTTCCACCTTTCATAGCTTTAGATGCTGTGATCTGGTAAGTTGCTGGTGCAAATGGTTCATTGGAAATAACTGCGCCGGCTGTAACATCTTCACCATCAAGATATACTTTATCGTAAGCAACCTTAACAGTATGTGTTGTTGTGTCTTTGATGTATCCACTTGGTGCTGTTTTTTCTGTTAATGTGTACTCATGTCCTGATGGAATGCCAGTAAAGGAAAGTGCTCCATTTCCATCTGTTGTTGCTGTCTGTTTTGAAATAGTAACTTTTCCATCACATACAGAACAGTCTGAATTATGCTTCAATTCAAAAGTTGCTCCAGGCAATAAAACTGTGCCATCTAAAGAAGATACTTTTGAAATGTTCAGTTCTCCTAAATATCCTTTTACAGAAGGGATTGGGAAATTAAGGCTCTTTTCACTTGAAAGTACACCATTTGAATTAACTTTATAATTTAATTTGGCAGTTCCGTTTGTATTGTAAGTCTGACCTTCAACGAAACCTGTAGCTTCATTTTCAAGACGAACTTTATATTTTACCTGATATGTGTAAATGGTTGTGTTTCCACTCTGCTCTGTTGTATAACCAGATTTTAAAAAATTCCAATTAATTGTATCTTTTGAAAAGCTTGCTGTACTTTCAGCATTTTCCGCATGGCTTCCTGATAATGAGCTCACAACAGTTCCATCCTTCTTATAGAAGTTCAGGAATTCTACCTGTGATCCCATAGGGTCTGCAACAATGTATGCATCTTCAATCTGTTTATAGAAAATGGATTTGATTTCTTTCAGGATGTTCTTGTATGCTGCTTTTAATGCCGCTTCATCATTACCATCGCAGTATCTTGTTGCGTTGTCTTCTGATAAATTTGCTCCACCGGCAATTTTGTTTTTCAGCTAGTTTGTATATGCCTTTGTAGTTGTTCCTATTTCATAGGAAGTTCCAGTACGATCCATAGTTGAAAATTCATCTGAACTATTCGCTGCCTTTACTGACTGATCAATATATGTCTGAATACTCTGTCCACCAATATCAATACCAACACTGAACACATCAGCGATTTCTTTTAATCTTGTAGCTTCTTCTCGTGCTCTGATAGCTGCTTTGTTACTATAGTTCGTTCCATATTTTGCAGGCTGCTTCAAAACAGAATCTAAGAAATATCCATCTTTTCCAACGTTGCTAGCACTGTAAGTTAAAGTAGTAGCATCATATCCCTTAATCTGACTTTTACTTGTCTCATTTGACTTAATATAAGTCGTTGGGAATCCATCGGACAAGAATATAACGAATTTGTTCTGTGCACTGGATGCACTCAATATATTTCTAGCCAAACGAAGACCTGCTTCAACGTTTGTAAAACGTTCTCCGTCATCTGCTCCACTATCTGCAGCAGTTTTCACACTATTAACCTGGCTCTTTAATGTAGAAATATTACTTGAACTTACATTATTTTCTGTAAAAACTTTTTTAGCATTTGTATTAAATGTAACCAGTGTTATGTTACGTTTACCAAGCTCTGTTTCTTTACAATAAAGCTCAATAAATGTATTCGCTGCTTCTTTGGCATTTTTCAATCTCGTTTTACCATCACTCTGCTTAGTTCCCATGGTATCTGAAATATCCATTACAATAACTACATCTGTTGTCTGAGCCTGAACCAACTCATCCATTGTCTTTGTAGTCTTCGCAGTCAGAGTAATATCAAAATAATTCTCTTTATCTGTCGCTGTAATCACTTTACTTACAGACACACCGTCGCTATTGAGTTCTCCATTGCTTGGATTACTTCCTCCTTCTGCCACGATCTGCTGCTGATTGTTCTCTGGCAATGCTTCGGCTGCATTCACGTTCAATCCCGTAACGCTTCCAGCCAGCAATACCACACTCAACATTGCTGCCAAAAACTTCTTCATTTTTCTCCTCCTTATATAGTTCCTATATATAAATATAGACTCTAACCCCACTTTAACGTTTATATTCTATAAGTTTTTTTCACTGATTACAACTCTTTTTACAAAATTTGTTGATTTTTTAGCACAATCCGCATATAATATTTACTTTGATTTTCAAACTTTTTCAACCGCAAAATTAATTCCGAATTCCCCAAGCTGATTTTGCTGGCTCACCCGCTACTTTTCCAGCTGTCGTTTCACTATGTAAAATTTGTTCCTCTTCTGACCTAATCTTCCCGGCTCACCCATCACTTTTCCGGCTCACGTTTCGCTATGTAAAATTTGTTCCACCTCTGCCCTAATCTTCCTGGCTTTCACGCGGCCTCATGAAACAATTTTTCTACATAGCGCTAAATCATTCCCAAAAATCTCTGAAAAGCTGTATTTTTCTCGCACAAACAACACTTTTTTATATAGCGCCACACAACCACCATATGTTCTATCACAACCATTCATTATATTTCCTATATAATTTATTACAAACTTTTAACATATAATTAAAACTCTTTGTTTTCTCTTTACATAATTTACTTTTTATGTTATCACTCTTCATAACACTTTGCTTCGAATATAAAGGAGGATTTATGATCTATCAAAACATTCTTACCGAACATGAGCGTTTGGGCAATCTCATCAGTACTATTCAGGAGAAACTCAAAACTCTCCCCAAAGGCAAACTCTCATGCAGTATATCCAAAAAAGGTCATTCCAAGTGGTATCAGACCTTTGGCAGTTCCAGAAACTACATTCCCAAAAGCAATCGTCTTCTTGCAGAACGGCTTGCTGTAAAAACCTATTTCTTATGCCTTCTTGAAGACTCTATTTCCGAAAGAACTGCTTTAAAATTCTATCTCAATCATCACAAATCAACTAAAAAATCTGAACAATTACTCTTACATCCAGAATTCCAGAAATTACTTGCTCCCTATTACGCACCGCTTTCTCAAGAACTTACTGATTGGGCACATGACGATTACCAGCACAATCCCAAATATACGGACTTTCTAACTTTCAATGCCGTTTCAGGCATCAAGGTTCGTTCCAAATCGGAAGCTTTAATTGACATGATCCTGTATACCAATAATATCCCCTTCCGATACGAATGCGCACTTCAACTAGGTAATATAACAATATATCCCGACTTCACAATCCGCCATCCTAAAACAGGCGAATACTATTATTGGGAACATCACGGGCGGATGGATGAACCTGCTTACGCTCAAAAAGCCTCCCAGAAACTCCAGACCTATATTGCAAACGGCATCATTCCTACAATTAGTTTAATAAACACTTTCGAAACTCTGGATCATCCTCTCGACCCAGTAGCTGTACAGGAAATAGTCGACAAATACTTTTTATAATTTCTTATCGGTTTTCCCTCACTTTTTCCGGTCTATCTTCCCACTTTTTCGACTCACCCACTACTTTCCCGATTCACGTTTCGCCATGTAAAATTTGTTCCATTTCTGCCCTAATTTTACCGGTTCACCCATCACTTTTCTGTCCCACGTTTCGCCATGTGAAATTTGTTCCACCTCTACCCTAATCTTCCCGGCTCACCCATCACTTTTCTGTCCCCGTTTCGCTATGTAAAATTTGTTCCATCTCTGCCCTACACATCCTGGCTTTCACGCGGTCTCATGAAACAATTTTTCTACATAGCGCTAAATCACTCCCCAAAAATTCCGTAAACCCGTAAATTTCTCGCACAAACAACACTTTTTTAATATAGCACCACGCAACCACAAAATTCTTCCGCACACCATAAAAAAACGGCACCAGCCATGCTGGTGCCGCCATTCTTCCATACTCCTTGAGTCTCCGCCTCAAGAAACGCCACATTCTACTCCCATTCCAGTCTGTGCAGATGGCCTTCCATCTCCATTCCCGCAAATCCATTCTGTCTCAACGCTTCATATAATATAATCGCAACAGAATTGCTCAAGTTCAGTGATCTGATATCGCCGATCATCGGAATTCTCACACTGTCTTCCTTATGCTTTACCAGTATTTCTTCTGGTATCCCTGCGCTTTCTTTTCCGAACATAATATAGCAATCAGGTTCGTATTTTACATCTGAATAGACATTTGGCGCTTTCGTTGTCGCCATATAAATCTTGGCATCCGGATTCTTCTCCATAAAGTCTTCGAAATCGATATATGTTCTCACATCAAGATCTTTCCAATAATCCATTCCAGCTCTTTTCAGATTCTTCTCGGACAGACTGAAGCCCAATGGCTCAATTAAGTGTAATCTTGTTCCTGTCGCCACACATGTTCTTCCAATATTTCCAGTATTTGCCGGGATTTCTGGTTCATGCAATACAATGTTTAACATTTTCTTCCTCCTGTTATATACCATAACAGGGGATCTTGGAATTGGCGTATCTGCCGGAAGTGCCAACCTTGCCTCTTTTGCAGCAGGACAAGCACGAAGAAACTATAAATTTTACACAGAATATGGGATGCGAAAAGAATATGCAAGTCTTAGAAATTTTATCAAAACAAAATCTTTTATCGGCTTAGATTATATCTATGGCACTTTGAGTAATTCTAACGGAGAATATCCTTTAGATTATCAAGCGATTATAGAAAATCCCATGGAATTTATTGTTGTTGCAACCGAAGCCGAAACTGGAAAAGTAAAATATTTTGATAAATCTGATTTATATTTAGATAATTATCATATTTTCAAAGCTTCATCTGCCATTCCCTACGTTTGCCGTCCTTATACAATTGACGGTATTCCTTACTACGATGGAGCTCTTGCAGACCCTGTTCCTATCGAAAAAGCATTTCTTATGGGTTGTGATAAAGTAATTGTGATTTTAACATTACCGGAAAACAAAATTCGTCCCGTAGGAAAAGATAATTTTCTTGCTGCTCGTATAGAAAAGGAATACCCATTTGCAGCTAATGAATTGAAAAATAGAGCAATGAAATATAATGCTGGTGTAATGCTTGGAAAGTATTTTTCTGATAAAGGAAAAGTACTGATTATCTCACCTGATGATACCTGCAATGTAAGTACCCTAAGCAGAAAACCAGAGTCTATTATTAAACTTTACAACAAAGGCTATAAAGATGGAAAAGCTATTTCCACTTTTATAAATTGCCAAAACTAAGTAAACCCATTTTGTAAGAAAAGGATTATGTTATCACTCTAATAACATAGTCCTTTTCTTAATATAACATATAGTTTTAAAATATCTTTTCCTATCTGCAATAATCTCTTTTCTTCTTCGCTGCTTTCTGCTTTTGCTCCGTTCGCTGCACGCCCTTTACTTTTTTACGATAATCATATTCCTTTAGGAAATCATCGTACACACTCATTTGATAGCGGACAGATTTCATTTTTCCTTCATTATATCCCATACGGACTTTATACTTTTCAAATTCCTCCATTGTATTGTCCGTTGGTTGTGGTAGCAGATGTGCTCTGTCTTGCATCGGAATCTTCGCATAAGCAATCGGCTCTTCTTCCTGTTCTTCTGAAATTCCCTTCCATTCCCTGTGAAAATCCTGAAATGCTCCTCCATAGAACACAGTCTCATCATTCTCCGGAATATTTTCTCTTACCATAAATTCATCGAATGCCTGATACACGGATTTATCTTCCATTGGCTGGTCTTCCCAATCAAAATAATCATCCACAGTAAGTTTCGATTCTTCTATCTCCCTTTCTGTTCTCTGATATTCCAGTCGCATTCGCTCTTTTTCCTGTAGATACTGTTCAATCCCTTCTACTGTAAAGCGTTTTCCAAGCTTACTGCCACGCACCGCTTTTGTTTTTCCACCTTTGTTCAGATCATAAGGGAGTGCATAGCTGATGGTCTTTCCCTTTAAGCGGATATCCATTCCATAGATAAGTCCCAGCATTTCCACAACATCCTGCACGGTTTTGGTACATTCATAATTCATTACCAGACGGATATAGGTTTTGATTTCGTCCTTAAAAGACAATTTTCCACGCTTTTTCATCTGATGTTCTGCAAACGTAATCTCCTCTCGGTCTTTGTTCGGGCTATAGAAAGAATCACGAACAGAATTAGTAAGCCCGTATTCCATACACTGTTCTCCAAAATACCTCGACATCTCCACCAGTTCCTTCGGACCTCTTCGAAAAGAACTTCCATCCTTCTGATTGCAGTTGCTTACCAGAAAATGTGCGTGGATATGGTCGGTATCTGTATGCACCGCAAACAGTACCTCATATCCTTTATTCCAGAAAAATTCCTTAGCAAACTGCTCTGCCATCTTATAGGCTTCTCTGTAACTCAGTTTATTGCAGTCCTCCGGATGAATGGAAATAGATATCTTCTGTGCCAGAATCTCCTTCGGCTTGTATCTGGAATATTTCTTCTGGTGCATTTTTCTTGTAATGATCAGACTATTGGCAAAATTATCACGATTACAGCCCAAAGCATTATAAAGCTCATTACTGGTCTTTTCGATACCGGCTTCAATCTGTTCCTTTCGTTTTCCCAGAATATAATCTGCAGCACTTTTCAACTGTGCAATGGATTTACAGGGATTGTATTTTACATTCACATTTCCATATACGTCTGCCATTACGCCACCTTCTCCAATAATTCTAATACTCGGTCTTCCACATCTTTATAGGCCTTTTCCATATCCCGAAAGGCTTCCTCTGTGGCAAAACCAAGATAAGAATTGATATACCTTGCAATCTGATTGATGTTGACACCCTGCTTTTTCAGTTCATAAACCACATCTTTCATCGTCTCCATAAATTCCTTTAGTGTCACGCCATCCACCTGTTTCCCCTTGTTCACACGGAGTAAATACTCTATAAAATCGGAAGAACTTTTATATCCGCTTTCTTCCATCTGCTTGTGAAATTCTCGTCTGGTACTGCCAGTAACACGAGAATAGATCACTTCATCCTTTGTTCGAAATCCCATATAACACCTTCTTTCATTCAGCTAAAAAAGCCACACAATTCTGTTTCAGAACTGCATGACTTCTTCTCTTTTTCTCTTTTATTCTGTTGTATTTTGTGGCTACATCCATCACCTAAAATGAAACCATGTATATGATTGCAAGAATTATATTTTCTGCCAACGCTACATAATCCTATTGTAAAACAGCCACAATGCTGCATTTACAACAAGATTCTCTATCATATCGCATCCTTTCCACTCAAATCCATATCCATCTGCTATCATTTCAAGGCTATCTCTGTAGCCGTTTTGGAAGATATGCTATCTTCCTGTCGGGGCTGTCCTCCGTAAGCAGTGCAGATCATCCCCCTTTTCTCTGTCTGTCGAAAAATTCTCTCCAGACAGATGAAATATACTTTTCGCTCCACGCTCAAAACATATTTCCCACATCGGTTTCTCGGCTAAATATTCGTATTGATTTCTCCCGATGTGGTGGGGATGATATAGGCAGGTAGTACCTCTGGCTTTCCAAATCGTCAAAAAAATGGAACTGCCACCTCCGTGACACTTCCATTTTCTTCTCCTCTTCGTCTGCACCATCGGTTCTACCTGCTTAAGGGGCTTCGCCCCCTAAGAACCCCCGACCGAGTAATCTTAAGCCCTTACACAAGGGGGCTTAAGATTTTCGGTCTTTCTCGCAACCATTCCACCAAAAGTGTAGCCACTACCCACCGAAGGAATAATCCAGAAATTCATTCTCTTCCGGTTCGTTTGTCTCCATTTTCGTGGAAGGTTGCTCTGGCTGGGCAGTTGCTGTGGGAATCGCAGTTATCGGATATGGATAAACCATTCCATTTCCCTGCTGTGTCCCAATCAGTCCTGCCATCAGCATACTCTGCTGCATCTGGTACATTCCGGCAAGTGCCGGAAGATTAGCAAGAACCTTTTGCTCCACCATCTGCACCATTCGTTCTGCAAAGGCATCTTCTTTCTCCCTTGTTTCAAAGTAGGAATCTGCCTTTCTTTTCAAATGCCTTTCATAGTAATCGATAATTGCTATGATAACAAAGGCGTTCAAGGACTTGAAATCTTCTTCCACTTCTTTGGAATGAAGATATTCCCAAGCCTTTTTTGCTTCTTCATTTTGCAGGTTGAAGCGGATGTTATGATTTCTTCTTTCCATCTACACACCTACTTTCTCTGATTCTGATGACGGAGTAACATATAGCAGTAATACTCGTATCCTTTCGCATTGGCTCTGATGTCGTGATTAAAGATGGCTCGCTCCGGATTGTATTTTCCAAACTGTTCCACCAGTTTTGCACCGCCACCCATAAAATACACTCGCATCAAATCTTCGTTAAATTCGTGGTCACGGAGTTTCTGCATGATCAGTTCCGTATATTCCATTGCTCCCTGCTTCATCAGTTTTGCATACTTTTCCGGTAAATCTGTCTCTCCTGTGCGAAGAAAACTTTCCACCACCTCTGCCATCAGACAGTCACCGGTATTGTCTTGAATCAAGTTGTGGATTTTCTGATAGCACTGGAACACACCCAGCTTTTCTGTCCAGGATTTACTCTCCATTGGTCTTCCGTTATTCAGATACATCAGGTTCATTGTGCCATTTCCAATATCGGCAAGAAGTGTGATTCCCTTAAACTCCTTCAGATTCTCTGCTACTGCGGAATAACACTGTGGCATGACCGTACAACCAACAAACTCAAAGCGATATAGCCTATTCTTATATCTGACCTCCACCAAACGGTTACGCATCAGATAGTTACGAAAATCCTCTTTCTGTGCCTGTACCCATTTTAATGGAAGTCCTACGGCAAGGTGTACCCTCGCCGTATTCACTGCATCCTTCATACCTCTTGCTTCCAATTCTTTGGCAATGGCAGCCAGCGTCAGAATATAATTATCTTCATCTGACTGCTTATCTGCCACAAATCCTTTATGCCCCTCTCCGATTACATAGAACTTTCCTTCATATTCCAGATAATCCCTGCTTAAAACCGGTTCGGAATCGTACTTCACCAACGCTGTCTTAAAGCATCTTCTGGCTGTTTTCATATTTCCATAACCATTGTCTACGCCAATGATCATTGCACCATTTACATTATAATCTCTGATTTTTTCTGTCATGTCGCACATCCTCCTCTTATTGAAATCTACAAACAATATCTTCTAAAATGAATTCTTCGGCTATTGCCCCTGCCTGTTCTCTTAATCTCCACATCTCCATTGTGGAATCCGAATTCTTTGGCTTATACTTCTTCAAGTACGCCTGCACCATCGTATCTAACACTTCCATTGCTTCTTCGTTGACCTCTGCTGCCTTTACTCGCAGTTCCCCATCCATATGAAGTTCCAGATATCGCATTGGATATTTTTCTTCCATAAAACGCATCCAGATTGTTCCGTATTTTCCAACCACCACATTTTTCTCCGGTTTCACCACCAGATTGGGATAAAAAATTCCGTCTACTTCTGTATAAGTACCGCCCATTTGTTCAAAAATTGATATTTCTTTCTTCATCGTCAGTTCCTCCTATCGTTCTCTACTCGTTTTCTTTAATTTCTGCTGTACCGATGGTTTCACTTGCACCATCTGTTTTTCATGCCACTCTTTTACCAAAGTTTCAATAAGCTCCACCTTCTGTTTCGGTGTAAAATCCTTTGGAAAATAATCTGCAAGGGTATCGGCACGAATCTTAATCTGTTCTCTCTGGTTTGGCTTCTCCTGTTCCAGAATGGAATACATTTCATCCATATCAAGCGTTCCCGCCTGACTCATTCGCTTCATTCTATTTGCCTGTGATAGAGATGGTGTACACTGTTCCAAATCCATCACCGCATGAATTTCGTATTGTTCTTCTTCTGTCAGATAAGAAAGTTCCACTCCGATGGTAAATGCGATTCGCCCAGCATCCACCATATCCAGAATCTTCGGAATCAGATTGGTCAGGCGAATATATCTTGCAATCTGATTTCTGCTTTCTCCAACTTCCTTTGCCAAACGTTCATCTGCACGCAAAACATATTTTCCTTCTGCAATCTCTTCTTTCTCCAACTTTGTCCCAAGTTGGGACAATATCAGATTATTACGTTTCCCCTGTGCCTTCATCGCTTCCAACTTCATCTTATAGGCATAGGCTTTTTCACTGGGCTTGATATGCTCTCGCTGCAAGTTACTATCAATCATCGCAATCACCGCATCTGCATCATCCAGTTCTCGAATGATCACAGGCACTTCTTCAATCCCTGCCCAACTACAAGCAGCTTTTCTTCTATGTCCTGCGATAATCTCATAACCATCACCATAAGGATTGCTTCGTACAATCAACGGAACCAACACCCCTTTCTCTTCGATACTTCGCATTAGTTCGAATAGCTGAATGTCCTGTTCCACCTTAAACGGATGACCTTTAAAGTCGTGTAAATCACTGATTTTCACGGTTCCCGTTTGTAAACCATACTCGTCATTCCCAAAGGAACACGTTACTTTTGTTTTCTCCATTTTCTTTCTCCTTTTTAATTTCAGAGGTATCACACGGAGTGCTGGCAGTGCTTTTAACGTAAAAAACCGCCTGCTCTCCACACAAAAATGTAGAAAACAAGCGGTTTTCGCTTCGTTTCATTATTTAATTGTTGACCATAAGTTTCTGATATGTGAACGACTTACTAATGTGTCCACTCATACCAGTTCCATAACCACTGAGACTTTTATCTCGTGAAAAATCTCTTTTTTTCGCCCAATTTCCGAAGTCTTATTGAACTTGAAAACTCGTGAAAAGTGCGTAAAATCAAGGATTTCTACGAATTCACCCTTTGTAGACATGCGACGGTCTCCACATGCACTGTGTTCGGGAATAAATCCACACATGCAATCTTCTCTACCTTATATCCTCTTCCCTGGATCATCTCCAGGTCCCTTGCCAGGCTGGTCGGTTTACATGCGATATAGACAAGTCTGTCGACCCCGAAATTTAGTATCTTCATCAAGGCTTTTGGATTCACTCCGTCACGCGGCGGATCCAGCATGATAAGATCTGGTACTTCTCCAAGTTCATCGATGACTTTTAAGACATCTCCTGCCCAGAAAGTACAGTTGTCCAGTCCATTTAATTTTGCATTGACCTTAGCTGCCTCAACTGCTTCTTCAACAATTTCAACACCGACTACTTTCTTCGCTACCGGCGCCAGAATCTGTGCAATTGTTCCGGTTCCACTGTAAAGGTCAAAAACTACTTTTTCATTCGTATCCCCGATATATTCTCTCGCTTTTTCATAAAGCACTTCTGCTCCAAGTGAATTTGTCTGGAAGAAAGAAAATGGTGTGATTTTGAACTTCAGTCCAAGTAATTCCTCATAGAAATAATCCTGACCCAAAAGTACTTCTGTTCCTTCGTCTTTTACAATATCTGCGAGACTGTCATTCTTCGTATGAAGAATTCCGACAATCTTTCCGGTAAGCTCAAGTGCCTGAAGTGCTGCTGCCCATTTATCCAGAAATTCCTTTGGTTTACTGTCAAAGCCTTCTTCTGATGCTGTTACAATATCAATGAGGATTTCTTCCGTCTTCACTGCTTTTCTCACGAGTAAATGCCTGAAATACCCATCATGTCTCATGCGGTGATAATATGGCAGGCCTGATTTTCTCGCACATTCCAGTGTACAGGCCAATATCTTTCTGTAATCACCGTCTACAATCTGACAATCACATACATTGACTATATCGTGGAAACTGCCTCGTTTGTGCATACCAAGCGCCAGCGGTCCGTCTTTGTATTCGTCACCAAAAGAGAACTCCATTTTATTACGGTACTCACTTTTTACCGGACTTTCCAGTACACCTTCCCAGATATAGTCTCCGTCAACTGCCTCATCCATCATTGACTTGACTTGTGACTCCTTTAATTTTACCTGTTCTTCATACGGCAGATTCTGATAAGTGCAACCGCCGCACTGTCCGAAATGCGGACAGGCAGGTTCTATCTCCTGAGGCGCTTTCTCGATTACCTCCAGGAGCCTTCCTTCTGCTTTTCCTTTTTTCACTTTATTTACTGAAAAACGTACCTTCTGACCAGCCACACCATTTTTTACAATGACGCATCTGTCCTCCTGTGATACATTTACAATTCCTTTATTCGGGAACTCTACGGATTCGATGACTCCTTCGTATACCTGTCCTTTCTTCATAGCGTTCTCGTCCTCCTTTACAGACTATCTATTTTTTATAATGAGCTTTCCAGCGTTTACCATCCTGTTCCAGCTTCATATGAGAAATGCTCTTAACATATTTTTTGAACTGGGAATATCCATAATCATTTAGTTTGAAATCTTTGTATTTATCATACACACGATTTCCGATGGCACCAAGATCCATACCTGCTTCTCCGGCACCTTTCACCAAATTACGTACAAACTGGTCTACGTCTTCTTTTCTCGCACGGTTCTCTTTTAATGTAACCCAAGCTACATGACCATGTTTCACAAGCTGTATTCTGTCAAATTCCTCAAAAAACTTGGAAAGGCTGCTATATCCGTAACTTCGCACGTCAAAATCCGGATAAAGGCTGACCAGTCGGCTTCCTACTTCGCCAAGTCCGGTCTGCTTATTATTATCCTGATTCTCCATGATCATCTTAATAACTGCATCTTCGACCTTCTCACGCCCCAGCACTTCATGAGATTCTTCCCCTCCATCTTCCAAGCCTTTCTCTGACAGAAGATTTTCCAGAATTGTGAATTTGTCACATGCTTTTCGAAATGGCTCCGGCGTCTTATTTTCGCCCATTCCAATAACCATCTTACCGCTCTCTCTTAATCGGCTCACCAGTCTTGTAAAATCACTGTCACTGGATACAATGCAGAATCCATCCACATCCTTTGCATAAAGAATATCCATCGCATCTATAATCATCGCAGAATCTGTGGAATTCTTTCCCTGCGTATAAGAGAACTGCTGGATCGGTGTGATCGAGTTCTTAAGCAGCTCATCCTTCCAGCTTGAATGTTGCGTATTCGTCCAGTCTCCATAAATTCTTTTGTACGTGATATTTCCATATTTTGAAAGCTCTGTTAAAATCGGCTTTATATACTTTGCAGATACATTATCTGCATCAATCAACAGAGCAAAGCATTGTCCATCCATCGTCCACCTCGTCCTGTAAAAAAGCAGGCATCTCAGCCTGCTTTTTACTTACTTGTTTTGTTGTTCTGAACCTATACCTGATCCTCGTCATTGAAGAAGTCATCATCGAAATCATCGTCAAAATCATCCTCAAAGTCTTCCAGATAATCCGGGGTAAAGAAGCAATATACTGCATATGCGATTGCTGCAACTGCTGCCACAGCACCGATCACTGCCAGTATCCAAAGAACTGTCTTGGAAGCTTTCTCTTCTTCCTTTTTGTTAATCAGATCGTTCAGCTTTGTTGTTGCAATAAGCTCATCAATTTTACTCATATCCCTCGTCCTTTCCCTTGCCCTTTGCAAGTCACATTATTGTATATTATTATAACACTGGTCTTACAATATTACTACACATTTATTTTATAAAATTTACAAGTATACTTTGAAGGTATAATTTGAAAGCTGCAAAGTTTGTCAGTGTAAAATTCCTTTTACAAAATTCTCTGCTTCTGCATATTTCTTATATCTTCTGTAATTTTGCGAATGCCGCAAACATCTTCTTCGTTCCAGGCCCGTCAAAATTTACCGTCACTTCGTAGTCACGTCCGCCTTCGACTATCGACAAAACTGTACCTTCACCAAATTTTATATGGCGTACACGGTCACCGACTCCATACTCCAGCTTTCCCCCTGCAGGCTTTCCAAAGGATTTTCCCTGCTGTACTGCTGCAAATGCTTTCGTCTTAAATGCCTGTCTCGCCATCTGGTAGTCCGTTTTTCTTTCCGGTTCTTCATGATCCGCGTGGTCTGTGAGACTTTTTCCATTTCCTGAAAATTTATTTCCCGTAGATATCAGTTCCAGCGGAACTTCCTTTAAGAAACGTGACATTTTATTATACTGCGTCTCACCGCGGACCATACGTCTTCTTGCACAAGTCATAGTCAGTTCGCTCTGGGCTCTTGTAATACCTACATAACAAAGTCTTCTCTCTTCCTCCAGTTCGTCCGGATCATCGGCCGTCACGGTCATATAGCTTGGAAACAGTCCGTCTTCCATTCCGGCAAGATAAACGCGTGGAAATTCCAGTCCTTTCGCACTGTGTAAAGTCATGAGCACCACATAATCACTGTTCTCATCCAGATTGTCAATATCTGCCACCAGAGCGACTTCCTCAAGAAATCCACTCAGTGTTACCGGTTCATCATGCTCTTCGCATACTTCTTCATAAGCAACGACTTTATTTAAAAGCTCATCGATATTTTCAATTCTCGCCTGAGCCTCTATTTCACTCTCTGCCTGAATACTTTCGATATATCCGGTTTCGTCGATGATTTCCTGCATCAGTTCATGAAGTGTCAATTCCTTTGCATCTACTTTAAAGTGCTCGATCAATGCTACAAATGACTCAAGCTTTGACACGCCTCTTCCGATATCCGGAATCAGGTCAGCTCCCTTAAGACATTCATAAAATCCTTTTTCATGCATCGCAGCATACTCCTGCACACGATTAATGCTGGTAAGACCGATTCCTCTTTTTGGTACATTGATAATTCTTCGCACCGCCAGGTCATCCTGACCATTATCTACGGTTTTTAAATATGCAAGAATATCTTTAATTTCCCGTCTTGCATAGAAATTAATACCGCCAATAATCTTATATGGAATATTTGCTGTTACGAATTTTTCTTCAAACATACGGGACTGTGCATTCGTACGATATAAAATGGCGTTGTCCTGATAGTCGCACTCGCCTTTTTCCACATGTTCTTTTATATCGGATACTATGTATTCCGCCTCATCGAATGCAGTATCAAACTGACGAAAGGCAATCTTATCACCATCTTCATTGTCTGTCCACAGCGTCTTGTCCTTTCTTCCGTGATTGTGGCTGATCACAGCATTTGCTGCATTCAGGATATTTGCTGTGGAGCGATAATTCTGCTCCAATTTAATGACTGCTGCCTTTGTAAATACTTTCTCAAAATCCAGAATATTACGGATATCTGCCCCACGGAATTTATAAATAGACTGATCATCATCTCCGACTACACACAGATTCTGATACCTGGAAGCAAGCAGACGTACCAACTCAAATTGCACCCCGTTCGTATCCTGGTACTCATCTACCATAATATAGCGGAATCTCTCCTGATAATATTCCAACACATCGCGCTGTGTCTGAAATAACTGAACTGTCTTTAAAAGCAGATCATCAAAATCCAGTGCATTGTTAGCTCGAAGCTGCTTTTCATACTCTTCATACACATCCGCAATCTTTTTCTGATGAAAATCTCCGCCCGCCTGAAGCCGAAATTCTTCCGGAGTCAACATCTCATTTTTTGCATGAGAAATGGTTCCGATCAGCATACGCTCTTTGTAGATTTTTGTGTCAATCTGTAACAACTTGCACACATCCCTCATCAGTGTCTTCTGATCATCTGTATCATAAATTGTAAAATTCGTGTCATATCCAAGCAATGCAATATGGCGTCTTAGTATCCGCACACACATAGAATGGAATGTACTCACCCAAATACTTTCTGAGCCAAACCCAACCAGATTATCCACACGTTCCCGCATCTCTGCTGCCGCTTTGTTCGTGAATGTAATTGCCAAAATATTCCATGGATTGACGCCTTTTTCTTCAATCAGGTACGCAATCCTGTGGGTCAGGACTCTTGTCTTACCTGATCCCGCTCCTGCTAAAATAAGAAGCGGTCCTTCCGTGTGAAAGACTGCTTCCTTCTGTTTATCATTTAACGTATCATATATACTCAAATTCTTTTCGTTTCCTTTCTTTAATTATCTTCCACCTGTCATCTTCTCATGCTCTCGCAGAATCTCATCATGAAGTGCCACCGATGTCCAGTTCTTATTCATCTCTGTCAAAACGGCTTTTAACGGAACCTGCACTTTTTCTTTTCGCATACGAAAAAGTGCCTGATCCAGCATACGCTCATTTTCCGGACACATTAAGAGCATCTCCTCTTGAAATACAGCTTCTATTTCTTTCGTTTTAACACCAGCTTCTTCATTTATTGATTCCGTTGTTCTGCCTTCTGCAACTTCACCAACCGGAAGCATGTATTCTTCTTTCTCCACATGACGGACTCTGTAGCCTAAAAATCCAAAAATCAATCCAATCTTCCGACCTTTTGCTGTCCCTTTTAAATTATAACAAAGTACTGTTGCCCGCACCTTAAGCCTCCTGTCTTCTAATAACCAAGAATATTCCAAAGCATATTTCATAATTATAACAAAGATAAAAAAGAAGCGCAATGACCTATGAAGACGAAAAGCTATTGTTCCTGTGTTGAACAAGCGCTATCGCTGATTAAGAATCTGTTTCTATAATACGATATCCCACTCCGACTTCTGTAAATATAAACTGTGGCTGACCGGGATTTTTTTCGATTTTTCTACGGATATTTGCCATATTCACACGCAGGATACGGTTATCCCCCTTCATGTTTGGTCCCCAGATTTCTTTCATCATGTAATCATATGTCAGAACCTTGCCTGCATATTTTCCAAGGAGACTTAATAACCGGAACTCATTCTGGGTCAGTCCTGCGTCTTGTTCCTCCACATAGACCCGGTGTTTATCATAATCTATCACCAATTTTCCATTTAAAAATGTGACTTTCTGCCTCTCTCCCTGATTCTTGCTTGTTCCACGGAAATGTCGGATCGCAGCCCGAATCCTTGCAAGAAGTTCTGATGTTCCAAATGGTTTTGTTATGTAATCATCAGCTCCCATATCGAGCGCTTCTACCTTATCTTTTTCATGATCTCTGGCAGAAACTACAATAATCGGCATATTGGACCACGCACGGACTTCTTTTAAAATCTTCATGCCGTCCATATCCGGAAGTCCCAGATCCAAGATCACCACATCTGGACATCTGGAAGTGATCAGACTATATGCTTCCTTTCCTGTCTCAGTCGCGATCACATCATAATCATTGGCCTCCAGGATCGTCTGTATAAACTTTCGAATATTTTTATCATCTTCTACTATTAATACACGGTCTTTAATCTCCATTCTGTTCTTCCTCCTCAAGCGGTAATGTAAATAAAATCTTCGCTCCGCCATCTATCTTATTCTCTGCCCAGACTTTTCCCCTGTGCGCATCTATAATACTTTTACATACCGAAAGTCCGATTCCCATACTCCGTTTATTATCGTACATCTCACCTTCCCGGTGACTGATCTGACCTGTAAATAACATTGGCAGAATCTTTCCATCAATTCCTTTTCCATTATCTTCAATAGAAAATATAGCTTCTGTTTCATTCGCAGATATGGTTACCTTCACCTGCGTCGTCGATCCTCCATGTATCACAGCATTTTCCATAATATTCACAATGACTTGCCGGATCAGGATTGGATCCATCGGAACAATAACAACTTCTTCTGGAATATCCACCTCGACTTTTATGTCCGGGAAACGCTTTGAAAACTTTACAACTGCACTGCTGACAATCTCTTCTGCCAGTTCTTCGTGTGTCGTAAGTCTTGTTCCTTCATCATTCATCCGGGTAATGGATAACAGGTTCTCCACCATCCGTACCATCCACTGTGCCTCTTCTTTGATGTTCAAAAGCAGCTCTTCTTTCTGCTCCTCTGTCAAAACATCTTTATTATCTATAATTCCAGCCGCTGCTCCTTCTATAGAAGTAAGAGGCGTCCGGATATCGTGAGACACTGCTCTTAGAAGATTTGCTCTCATTCTCTCTTTTTCTGCCTTTAACCGCACATGCTCCTGCATCTTGATCTGAGTCATCAATGCACTTACTGAAATAGATACTGTCAGCATTACAATAAATGTAAGCGGATAGCCGGTCACAGTAAAATCCACTTGAAAATATGGATAGGTAAATATATAATTGACTCCCACAACTGCCACCATAGATGCCAGCACCCCATAAAAATATCCTTCTGTAAGTCTGGATACACAAAGTACTGCCAACACATAAATAAGCGGCACATGCGTGTCTGTCGGAACAAGCGGCCTCAAAATAAAACATATAGCTGTTGCTGCTGCCAGCATTGCAGCCGTAATAATTATATTTTTCAAAATTTTCATATAGATATTCTCCATTCCACCGCCAAATTGATAGCACAATACATCTCTTTAGGTGCTCCTATTATATCACATACATATGTTAAGATTTTGCTAAAATCAAAAGGGACAGCACCTTTTTCAGATGCTGTCCCTTTTGATTCTTCTATCTTCACTTACTGATATAAGCTATACCCATATCTGACTTTCCGGTAAATCTTCCATACCAACATCACCGGTACACTTAATGTCAAAAGTATCGATGGTACTCCTCCAATCAAAACTAACAAGACTACTAAAATTGCATTGATCATCTTCGTTGCCTCCTCGTAATTTTCTTGCATTCACCTTACCACACACACGTACTCTTCTCCACTAATCTAACCTATTTTTAACTGCTCATTAGCTCGTTATGTTATTTTCTTAACAATATGTGAACATTTTATTTTTTGCTTGTCATATAGTTTTTATTACTATATAATATCTATATTGAGGTGACAATTATGAAGATTAATATGGATGAACTACTGGACAGCATGTTAGAAGGTATTTCCAATATGGATTATGTACGCTCTGAGGATATACCGAATATTGAATTATATATGGACCAGGTGACCAGCTTTATGGACGAACAGTTAAGCTCCAGTAAGCGGTACGATGATGATAAGATTCTGACAAAGACAATGATCAATAATTATGCAAAGAACAACCTTCTCCCACCACCGGTTAAGAAGAAGTATTCCAAAGAACATGTGGTTGTCATGATTTTTATCTATTATTTTAAAACGATCCTGTCCATCAAGGATATTGAGACGATTCTTACTCCAATTACGGAAAAGTATTTTGATACAGACAGTGCTGTCGATATTGCATCTATCTACGAAGAAGTCTGCGACACAGCAAAGAGCCAGATTCAGAATTTAAAAGATGAAGTCCGCGAAGCATACGAGACTTCTCAGAATACTTTCAAAGATATGGAAGGTCTCTCTGACAGTGACCGGGAATATCTGCAGTTATTTTCTCTAATTTCTTCTCTTAGCTTTGATGTATATGCAAAGAAAGCTCTGATTGAAAGGATTATTGATGAATTACCAGAACCAGTACACAAAAAAAAGTAGCCATCATCGGCTACTTTTCTTTTCGCACAAATACACTCTCCGGTCTTCCTCTGGAAGTAGTTCTCTTTTTGTATGCAACTTTCAATATTTCTTCACGCTCTAATGTTGACAGAAAACGGTTCGCACTTCTTTTGGTAACTCCTAACCTGAACGCAAGTTCCTGTGCTGTAATCTCTTTTTCTGCAGATGACTCCAAGGCAGACATAACTTTGCTGACCGTGATCGGTGATAGTTTTGACTGAATATCCCGGTAAGACTGATTATCAACCATAAATGTCTCAGTTGCCTCCACTCCAAGAGGGCCGATCAGTTCTTCCTTTTCTGTTACTACATAGCTCGTATTCTTTTTTAGTTCTGCCTCATGGCATGCATTCAACGCATTCAATCTTGCCTGGGCGATTCCTGCTCCAAAACCATAGCCAATACAAAAGTTCCAGCCGGTCTTTCGTTTCTTAAGTTCTGCAAACAATCCATCTCTTGACAGATCCTCCGTTATTTTAAGAACATCTTTTTTGGTTGCAAGAATCTCCATTCCATAATGATATCTGTGAAGTGAAAATTCTGTGATACCATTTCCAAACATTTCCATCATCATGCTTTCCAACCGAATGTAATTAGAATCCAGCTCTCGCAAATAACTAACTGAATTCTCCTGTCCTAACAGACGAACTACAATGACACATGGCTGGCGTTCTTCCAGTTCCCGTTTTTCAATATCACTGAGCAGTCTCTCACAGACATTTTGTACATACTGTTGTCCCGGATAAGGAAAATATACATTGACTCCTTGCTCTTTTAATCTCTTTACAATGCTTGAAAAACGTGTAATTGAAAGATCTGTCTTTCCTTCTTTCCACAGATTCAGATGTTTCTCATACTGTTCTTCTTCCAGTTTCTGCATCCTTTCCAATGTAAATGTCTCATTAGAAAGAATGGTAAGATCCGGCATTGTCTCCCGTCCTTCTACAAATGCCGTCAGATTACCGCCAAACAATTCCATGATATCTGCATATACTCTGCTAAAATCAAGTTTTCGATTCTCCTGCAAAAGCTTCAGCAGCAGACGATACATGGCTGTGTCATCGGTGTTAAAACATCCAATCGGGCGCTTCTCTTCCGGATAGTAAAGATGAATCATATGTGCCGGAAAACTTCCGCTTGCTAAAATCCCATCATATTCCGGTCCGATTTTTTTATAAATATCCTTAATATCTTCGAATTTTTCATATGTAAAGATGTGATACTGAAACCCCATATCCAACTCAGTAATCATATCCTTTATGAATTGTTCCAAAAAATCGGTCGCGATAATTGCTATCTTTTTCCCCACATTCCGACCTCCTTCTGCTTTGTTCCATAATATGATACCACACTTTTTCTGATATGGCTAACTGCCCTTTTCACACTTCTTATATTCGTACATTTCTTATTAATTATTCCTAATTAAAATCACTGCTTTTTGTGCAATACATATATTTTATCCAGAATATATCCTTTATTCTTTTTAAACAAAGGGACTGTTTCTTTTCCGAAACAGTCCCTGATATCATTCTCATTATTCTATCTGAATTTTTTCTTCTTATTTATTTTCTTCTTCACTTCCCATGCCAATTCGTTCAAATACCATATCATATCCATCATTGCCATAGTTTAATGAACGATTCACACGGCTGATCGTTGCTGTGGAAGCTCCTGTCTTATCTGCGATCTCCAGATAAGTCTTGTGCTCTCTTAACATCTTTGCAACTTCAAATCTCTGAGACAACGATAACAGCTCATTGATCGTACAGATATCCTCAAAAAATGTATAACATTCTTCCTTATTCTCCAGACTTAAGATGGCGCTAAAAAGATAGTCAACCGCCTCCGTTCTGATCTTCTTACTCATATATATTTACACTCCTTTGTTTTCATATCTCATCATTGTTACATTTTAACACAGTAAATTTTTAAAGTCCATACATTTCCTTTCGAAAGGTACAAAAACACTGTTTTTCCTTTACATTATCTCAATATTTTTATTATAATAAATCCAGGCAGTTTTAATTTCATGAATGCCTATGATAATAAAATAACGAGGACTTAAATATGTTAAGAGATATTGATTTAAATGAAATTTCAGACGGTAGACTATATACTGCCAACGATATGGTAAAAGCTGATTGTATGGGATGTCAGGGGTGTGCTTCCTGCTGTCAGGGTATGGGAGATTCTATTGTTCTGGACCCGTATGATATGTACCGGTTATGCACGGGTCTTAAGACCACGCCTGCGGCTCTTCTTGCTTCTTCCCTGGAACTTGGTGTCGTAGACGGACTGATCCTGCCTCACCTTAAAATGAATGTAAATACCGATTCCTGCACGTATTTGAATAAAAATGGCCGTTGCAGCATACACCCTTTCCGTCCGGGATTCTGCCGGCTCTTTCCACTGGGGCGTTACTATGAAAATGATTCTTTTTCATATTTTCTCCAGACTCACGAATGTCCAAAACCCGGCAAGGCAAAGATCAAAGTCCGTAAATGGATTGATGAGCCGGATTTTTCAAGGCACGAAAAATTTGTATCCGATTGGCACTACTATCTCAAACCGTTACAAAACTATGCTATGACATCCGAAGACAGTGAAAAGATAAAGGCACTCAGTATTCAGATACTTCAGACTTTTTATCTTCTCCCCTACATAGAAGATGTGGATTTTTATGAGCAGTTCTATCAGCGGCTTTCAAAATGATAAACAAGAATGCCCTACAGACTATAAATATCCTGATTCCAGATATCTGTCAGTCTGTATGGCATTTATGATTGTTTATATTCTAATCTATCTACTTTGTATCATCTTTAATCTTACCGGTTTTTACATTTGGCTCAATAAAGTTTGTATATGCATAATCCCACAGTTTTTGTGAACCTTCTGCTGTATGTGCATTGCGTTCCAGTATCTGGCTTAACCGCACACCCTTGGCAACCCAGTCTTTTCCTTCTGTATAATCATTCAGCATCGCCGGCTGAACATTATCCATCACGTGGGCGAACTTAGCTTCCGGCGTTTGAGCCTCCTCGAATTCTTCCCAAAGTTCACGAAGCTTTCCCCCCTGATCTTCCGGTAGGATTCCGTAGATCCGGTCTGCTGCCTTTACTTCCCGTACTCTCTGAGTTTGCTTTCCTTCCTCATCATATGCATAAGTATCTCCGGCATCAATCTCTACAAGATCATGGATAAGAAGCATACTGAGAACCCGAAGAACATCAATCTCCTCATTGGCATACTCACTTAAAAGCAACGTCATGATCGCCATATGCCATGCATGCTCCGCATCGTTTTCACGCCGCTTTGCATCTGATAAAAAAGTCTGTCTTGTAATAAACTTTTCCTTATCAATCTCCCGGATAAAATCAAACTGTCTGTCTATTCTGCTCTTTTCCTGCTTCTCTTCCATATTCCATGCTCCTGTATCTATATGTTTTTTATTTTTTCCCTTTTTCTTCTTTCTTACACTTTTCCGGCTCTTCTTTTACATCTTCATCTGTAATCTTCTCTGCGCTACGCTCTTCCATTGTCTCAAATTCTGTATGATGTCCCACATATTTGTAAGCCGGACGGATAATTTTGTTCGCATTTGTCAACTCTTCCAGTCGGTGTGCGCTCCATCCCGGCATTCTGGCAATTGCAAAGATTGGCGTAAAGAGTTCTTGTGGAATACCAAGCATAGAATACACAAATCCACTGTAAAAGTCTACATTTGCGCAGACATTTTTCTGAAGATTTCTCTGCTCTTTGATCATCTTACCTGCAAGGCTCTCTACCAGTTCATAGAGAGCAAACTCTTTCATCCGTCCTTTTTCTTCTGCAAGAGCTTTGGCAAATCTCTTCAAGATTACCTCTCTTGGATCAGACAATGTATAAACCGCATGTCCCATACCATAGATCAGTCCGGAATGGTCAAATGCTTCTTTATTCAAAATCTTGTGTAAATAAGCACCCACTTCTTCTTCATTTCCCCAGTTTTTCACATGAGCTTTAATATCATCAAACATATTCTGAACTTTCAGATTCGCACCACCATGTCTAGGTCCTTTCAGAGAACCGATAGAAGCTGCTACTGAAGAGTAAGTATCTGTTCCTGAAGATGTTACTACATGCGTTGTAAACGTAGAATTGTTACCACCGCCATGCTCTGCGTGAAGTACAAGCGCAATATCCAGTACCTTTGCCTCAAGTTCTGTATATTCTCCCTTTGGTCTGAGCATCAGAAGGATATTCTCTGCCAATGACAATCCCTTCTCCGGGTTACGGATAAAGAGCATCTCATCTTTACGGAAATGTCTATATGAATGATAAGAATATACGGCGATAAGTGGCAGTTTTGCAATCAGCTCAAGTGCCTGACGAAGTACATTTTCCGGAGAAATATCGTCCGGATTCTCATCATAAGAATACAGTGTCAATACACAACGCTGCATCGCATTCATAATATTCTCATTAGAAGCTTTCATAACAACATCACGGACAAATCGTCCGGACAGCTCCTGTAATTCAAACATCACATCCAGGAAATGTTCCAGTTCTGTCTTATTTGGTAAATGTCCGAACATCAACAGATATACAGTTTCCTCAAATCCAAATTTTCTGTCTTTCAGACTGTCTACAATATCATTAACATTAATTCCCTGATAATAAAGACGTCCCTCTGCCGGAATATTACGTCCGTTGATCAGATTATATCCTGTTACATCTGAAACTTCAGTCAGTCCTGTCAGGACTCCTTTTCCAGCTGAATCACGCAGTCCACGCTTTACATCATATTCTACATAAAGATTGGGATTAATTCTATGGTTATTATGAAGGGCTTTGCAAAGCTCCTTAAATTCTCCTTTTAAATCTTTATCTTCTTCTAATTTCATGACCTCATTATTACTCATTCCAGGGTCCCTCCTTGCGCCCTCCCGTATCTTTGGGATGTCTTTTTTATATTGTGTTATTGTATACATTTAAACAATTGTAACCCATTTTCTAAAAAAATACAACCTCTACTTTTATTTAGAGGCTGTATTTTTATGAATTTTTATGAATTATTTTGAATATACCCAAACTGCTTTGATCTGGGAACTGATCTGGGAATAATTCCAGCTTTTCTTGGAATTTTCAAGGCTGAATGGATCACAGATCGTGACATTTCCATTATTATAAGATGTCAATATGATAAAATGTCCGATATCTGTAAAGTCTCCCGGACGCATACTGCAGATGACCGGGTGCCCTGCCTCCAGTTCTTTTGCGATCTCGCTCTCATTCCCATTACTCTCACGGCACGTCAGTCCCCAATGTTCCACGCCTGATGTCATAAATGCCCAGGTCGTATCATTATTCTCATCTACATAATGGTTCTGTGTTGCGTAATCAGCAACTACTGAAGGAGTCACTGTCTTATCTCCGGTAAGCCCTACGACCAGCATAGAAACACAAGTTGGACCGCAACCGCTTACTGCAATAATACTCGTTCCGTATGGAGAATATCCCCATCTTTCATCCCATTGGAGGATCTCCGGAAACATACCGGAATAACCATCTTCTGCTTCCACAGTTGCAGCCGGTGCCTGATCTTTCTTCTTTCCATAATCTTCCACAAACTGTACCGTCTCCGGATTCTTATCCAGAAGTTCAATGACCTTCTCCGGGTATCCTGCCGTAACTGCTTCCTGTCTTACCCTTGCAATTCGCTCCTCTGCCGTCTCTGTCTTCTTAGTCGTATCTGATGTATCCTTATCATCTGTCTTCTCTTTCACAGCTTCACTGTTTGCCTGTACCCCATTCTCAACCGATGTCTTTGCTGCATCCGTTTTTCTGCCGGTCTGAGATGTCTTTGCCTGTATATCAGTCTTTCTTGCCATATTATCAGACTTTAATGCCCATGTTGCACAACCGATGATAACAACAACGACTGCCACTCCTATAAAGAATAACTGTCTGATAACTTGCTGACGTCTTTTCGTATATTTTTTTCGTTTTTTATATTCTGGTTTTTCTTCTAACATTTCTCTTTAGCTCCTTACGAATTTACATTATACTATAAAATCCGTCCTTCGCACAACCATAGAAATCTTATAAAATACTTAATTTAAATGAAGCCAGGAAACTGCCCTTAATCTGACAGCCTTCCCGGCTCCACATTCATGTTTCAAAATTCCTTTTTAAGCAGTCTGTTCAAACTGTGAATTATACAGATCCGCATAGAATCCATTTTTCGCAAGTAGTTCTTCATGTCTGCCCATCTCCACGATATCTCCCTCTTTCATGACCAGGATCAGATCTGCGTCACGAATCGTAGACAGACGGTGCGCGATAATAAAGCTTGTGCGCCCTTTCATCAGGTTATCCATTGCTTTCTGAATACGCACCTCAGTACGTGTATCGACCGAACTTGTAGCCTCATCTAAGATCAAAATCTTCGGATCTGCAAGAATCGCTCTTGCAATCGTCAGAAGCTGTTTCTGTCCCTGGGATACATTACTTGCCTCTTCATTCAGCTCCATACCATATCCACCCGGCAGAGTCTGGATAAACCGGTGTGCATAAGCTGCATCCGCTGCTTTCACCACATCTTCATGTGTAGCATCCAATTTGCCATAACGGATATTGTCTTCAATACTTCCTTTGAACAGCCATGTATCCTGAAGTACCATACCAAACATACGACGCAGTTCTCCTCTGTCAAACTCGCGGATATCATGTCCATCTACCTTGATGGAACCACCTGACACATCATAAAAACGCATCAGTAATTTTACCATCGTTGTCTTGCCGGCTCCGGTCGGTCCTACAATTGCAATTTTCTGTCCAGGTTCTACTTTTACACTGAAATCATGAATAATTGTATGCTCCGGATTGTAGCCAAAATGAACATGCTCAAATTCTACAGCTCCTTCTGGATTCTTTAATACAACCGGATTTTCTGGTGCTGCCTCTTCTTCCGGCTCTTCTAAGAACTCAAACACTCTCTCAGAAGCGGCCGCTGTAGACTGGAGCATATTTGCCACCTGTGCCACCTGCTGGATCGGCTGTGTAAAATTTCTCACATACTGGATAAATGACTGGATATCTCCGACTTCAATAGTCTTCTTAATTGCCAGATAACCACCAAGAATTACAACTGCAACATATCCCAGGTTTCCAACGAACTGCATGATCGGCATCATCATTCCGGATAAGAACTGTGATTTCCATGCAGAACGATACAGTCTGTCATTATCTCTGTCAAATTCATCTATGACATCGTCTTCTTTATTAAATGCCTTTACAATATTATGTCCGCCATAGACCTCTTCTACCTGTCCATTAACATATCCAAGATACTCCTGCTGTTCCTTGAAATATCTCTGGGAACGCTTCACGATCATTCCGATCAGCCCCATGGAAAGTGGAAGGATTAAAATTGCAATCACTGTCATAAGCGGACTGATGCTGAGCATCATGACCAGTACTCCAATGATTGTCGCAACAGAAGTAATAACCTGTGTCGCACTTTGGTTCAGACTCTGGCTTAAAGTATCCACATCATTTGTAATTCGTGAAAGAATCTCACCATGTGTCATCTTGTCAAAATATCCCATCGGAAGTCTGTCAATCTTTTCCGAAATCTCTTTTCTCATTCTGTAAGTCAGTTTCTGGGAAACTCCTGTCATAATGTATCCCTGGATAAATGAGAACAATGCACTGCACACATACAGGCACATCAGTCCGATGAGAATCTTTGCGATCTTATCAAAATCAATTCCACTTCCACCGGAAACTTTACTTATCAGTCCATGAAATAGTTCTGTTGTTGCTTTTCCAAGAATCTTCGGTCCTGCAATATTAAATATAGTACTTCCTATTGCAAATATCACTACAAGGAGAAGACCTATCTTATACTGTGTAAGATATCCCATAAGCTTCTTCATGGTACCTTTAAAATCTTTGGCTTTTTCGGTGCTCATACCGTGTCTGCCACCCATACGTCCTCTTGGCATATTAGTCTTCCTCCTTCATTGCTTCTTTTAATTCACTCTCCGACAACTGGGACGCTGCAATCTGATAGTAGGCATCACAAGTTTTCAGAAGCTCTTCATGCGTTCCTTTTCCAACGATCTTACCGTCATCCAAAACAATGATCTGCTCTGCATGAAGAATTGTACTGATTCTTTGGGCCACGATCAGAACGACACTGTCTGTTGTCTTTTCTTTTAATGCGCTTCTTAGAACTGTATCTGTCTTGTAATCCAGTGCAGAAAAGCTGTCATCAAAAATGTATACATCCGGGTGTTTTGCTATGGCTCTCGCGATGGAAAGTCTCTGCTTTTGTCCACCGGAAACATTGGCACCTCCCTGTGAGATCGGGCTCTTGTAGCGTTCCGGCTTCGTGTCGATAAATTCGACAGCCTGTGCAATCTGAGCCGCCTCTGTCATCTCCTGCTCACTTCCAGCCGGATTACCGAACATAATATTAGAAGCAATATTTCCTGAGAACAGCACTCCTTTCTGTGGAACATATCCCAGTTTATCACGAAGTTCATGCTGTGTCAGATCTCTTACATCCTGTCCGTCAATCGTAATCTTTCCTTCTGTCACATCATAGAATCGCGGAATCAGGTTGACCAGTGTAGATTTACCACATCCGGTACTTCCGATAAATGCTGTCGTTTCTCCCGGTTTTGCGGTAAATGTAATGTCATGCAGTACATCTTCTTCTGCTCCCGGATAGTGGAAGGATACATGTTCAAATGCAACTTCGCCTTTGCCGTTTTTAGGAAGTGTCTTTGGCTCCTTTGGATCATGGATTTTTGTCTCGCTCTTCAAGACTTTATCCACACGCTCTGCAGAAACTGCTGCTCTTGGAAGCATAACCGAAATCATACAGATCATAAGGAATGACATAATAATTTGCATTGCATACTGGATAAATGCCATCATATCTCCGACCTGCATTGCTCCGTCATTAATACTGTGTCCACCGACCCACACAATCAGAACGGTAATCCCATTCATCACAAGCATCATAGTCGGCATCATAAATGTCATGGCACGGTTGACAAATAAGTTCAGTTTTGTCAGATCTTTATTTGCCTTGTCAAAACGTTCTTCCTCATGTTTCTCTGTATGGAACGCACGGATAACCGGAAGTCCGGTCAGAATCTCTCGGCTGACCAGATTCAGTTTATCTACCATGTTCTGTACGATTTTGAATTTCGGCATAACTACAATGAAAAGCACTGCCACAACCATAACAATAAGCAGCACTGCCAGGCCTATGATCCAGAACATATCCACATTTGTCTTAGATACTTTCAAAATTCCTCCGATTGCCATGATCGGCGCATACAGCACCATACGAAGAATCATGACTGTCAGAAGCTGAATCTGCTGAATATCATTGGTACTTCTTGTAATTAATGATGCGGTCGAGAATTTGTCAAACTCTGCGTTAGAAAATCCAATGACTTTGCGGAAGGTATCACGTCTGAGTCCACGTCCGACCTTAGCTCCAACTCTTGATGCCATAAGACAGGCAAGAATACTTGCTGCCATGCCAAGTGCTGCAAGTCCCAGCATCTTTGCACCTGTTTTTAAAATATACACCGTACTCATATGTCCGGTATCCAGACCAATCTGTTCGTACGTGGATTTCACATAAGAAATTGCTGCCTGATCCAGAATCGAATCCGGCATCTTATCCATCTGCTCCGTAATCTTATCAACAATTGCTGCTCTCTGCGTATCATCCATCATGCCAAATATGTCAAACACAGACATCTTCTCGATTCCCGGCACCTGGCTCATCTGCTCTTTTAACTGCCCTTCCATCTGCTTTGTTGTATCACTGCCATTCTCAAATCCGGCAGTCAGCATCATCGGAAGTTTCATCTCTTCTGTAAGTGCATCAAGCTTTTCATTATCTGATTTCACTGAATCTTTCAATGTCAGCACTTCTCCATCGTAATCAAAGCTTTCACTACTTTTTTCATATGCATCCTGAATATCCTGCCTGTCGTCCTCCGACACAAACAATAGCAGCCGGTTCATTTCTTCTTCAGAAATATTCTCCGGAATTTCCTCATCGATACCGCTCTGCTGAATTCCTACATTTACAATATTCGAAGTATAGGTCGGCAGAGACAGATCACAGTAAGCCTGCACGACAAGGACACATAATATCAGAAGTACCCGTGGTGCATATGGCTTTAAAAACTGAAATAATTTTCTCATAAGCTGTCTTATCCTTTCTCGTTATTACTATAATAAATGAAATTTTTCTTTTCTATTAAATCGATTTTTCCGGCATTTTCGGCGGTCTGGTCTTCTCCATGATCTCACACATATCCATTCCTTGAAACTCTTTGTACCTGAGCACATTTTCTCTCATTTTTAAAAGCGTCTCCTTCATTTCCTGCCGTTCTTCTGCAGAAATACCTTCATACAGCCTTTTCTCCAGATTTCGCATCATATGCTGAAGTCCATTCAGACACTCAATTCCCTGATCAGATATTCGAATCCTCGTAATCCGCTGGTCTTTCTCATCCTGCTCCCGCAGAACATATCCTTGTTTTTCCATTTTTTTCAGCGCCGCTGTCATAGACGGTGGCGTCACTCCCATGCGCTTAGCAAGCTCTTTTTGGGATAATCCACCTTCACTTCGCAACACAACCAATATTCCTGCCTGATTTGGTTTTAATCCGCAGGATTCCATCTCTTTCAAAGTCTGGTATTTAGCAAGATGCGCCACCTGCTGAATCAACATAAATCCAGATTCCATCCATTTATCATTCACAGTTTTCTCACCTCCCAATTCAAAGTTCTTTTTATCTCAGTCGAGAAGACTCCCACCTCTTCAAGGTGAGTAATAGCAAATTTGTCTCAGTGGGAGTTAGGTCTCCGACTGAGATAAACGCTCCGCGAGGATGCGCAGTGATTCTGATAGGAATATGTCAGCTTCTCTGACCAGAATCACGCGCCAAGTCTCACGGATGTTCGACTTGAATAGTAAGTTTTCATTTTGTACCTATATATAATTATCTATCTAATGTATTCTTGTATCACTGAATAAGCCTCATATAGTTCTTCGTAGCTTACCCGACAGTTCGCAGGGCTTGTGGAAGGCAGGCAGATGATTTCAATGCCCGTATCTTTGTAGCAATAGCGTCTGTACAGTTGTGCTGCTTTTTGGCCTGTTGCAAAGATTGCCTGTATTGGTGCTTCTTTTAGGATAAGATTCATGTCATTTGGTTTTGGATTACGGATGCTGCTGTCATCTGCTCCCCGAATCTCGCAGCCTGCCAGTACATCCCATACTGCGATATGATTGCGCAAGGCAAATGTGATTTTATCTTTCTTAGTCTCCGGCACTTCCTCTCCACATACATCTGACAATACTTTCCAGAACCGGTTTCTTGGATGCCCGTAATAAAATCCTACTTCCCGGGATTTTGGGGATGGCATTGTTCCAAGCATCAAAACTTTAGATTCTTTATTATAAATTGGTTTAAATTCATGTGTTACATGTTCTACTTCCATAATCCAACTCCATTTACGCATACTCTGACATTTTTGCTGCGAGGTGCGCGTCATGCAATTGCATGACATACTTCTATTGCGCACCTCTGTAAATCTACGTTTTTTCGTCCCTAATCATAGCATAATTTCTTGTACCAGTCACTCTGTTTTCCTTTTTATCCATATGTTACTTGTATGTTGTTTGTTTTTTCGTCTGCATGATTTGTATTAACAATTTATTCACATTTCGTTTCATCGGCTTGTCATAAATACACTTACTTTGAGTTCTTCATCTATATTTTTTATTAATTTTTTTTTATTTTAGAATGTATTAATAG
>SKEB01000436.1_pt1 | contig 36760 bp, 35 predicted proteins | sample 4826561 | NCBI WGS metagenome assembly SKEB01 (sample SAMN11008820, study PRJNA524170) | human gut metagenome | biome: Human fecal sample; material: Feces; isolation source: fecal sample from pouch patient p17 | host: Homo sapiens | place: Israel: Tel-Aviv | collected 2016-03-29
TAATTATGCATAATAAGGTTTAGACATACGGGGCAATGCTCACTATAATTATAAGTAAAGCTATAAGAAAAATCGCACAAGTGTGAGGCTTTTCTTTAAGGAAAAATGATTAGGTTATCAAAAATTTTTATAAGGTTTTTGAATCTAGATAGTCTAAGAAATTTTCTTTTTATAGGTAGTTATGAGGAGGTCATTATGGAACAGTTTGATGTTCTAGTAGTAGGTAGCGGTGGCGCTGGTATGCGTGCGGCTCTTGAAGTTGGTCGTCGCAAAGGCTTAAATGTAGCACTTATTACTAAAATTTTCCCAACCCGTTCAGCAACAGCAATGGCGCAAGGCGGTGTCAATGCATGTTTGAACAACGTAGCAGCTGAAGATACAGTTGAAACACATACTTTCGATACAGTAAAAGGTTCTGACTATCTTGGTGACCAAGATGCGATCGAATTCTTCTGCTCTCGTTGTCCAGAAGGCGTACTTGAAATGGACCACATGGGTGCTCCTTTCTCTCGTACTCAAGAAAATAAAATTGCGCAACGTAACTTCGGTGGTCAATCCTATCCACGTACTTGCTACTCTGCGGATAAAACTGGTCACGTTATTTTGCACACAACTTACGAACAATGCTTGAAAGAAGGCGTACACTTCTTACAAGAATGGTACCTTTTAGATCTTGTTAAATCTGCAGACGGTCATGTTGGTGGCGCTGTAGTTTGGAACATGAAAGAAGGTCGCGTAGAACAAATTAAAGCGAAAGCTATCATCTTGTCCACTGGTGGTGCCGGTCGTATTTTCTGGACTCGTACTACAAACCCATTCCTTTCCACAGGCGATGGCATGGCAGTAGCTTTCCGTGCTGGTAACGGCTTGAAAGATATGGAAATGATTCAATTCCATCCAACTGGTCTTGGTCGTACTGGTATCTTGATGTCTGAAGCGGTTCGTGGTGAAGGTGGTTACCTTCTTAACTCTGAAGGCGAACGTTTCATGAAAAAATATGCGCCAAATAAAATGGAATTAGCATCCCGTGACGTTGTAGCGAAAGCAATCGAAGATGAAATCGCTGCAGGTCGTGGCTTTGGTTCTGGTCTTAACGCATACGTAGTAGCTGACCTTCGTCACTTAGGACCTGAAGTTATCATCGAAAAACTTCATGGTATCCGTGACTTGGCAATGTGCTTCGAACACTGCGATCCATTGACTCAACCAGTACCTATTCGTCCTACATGTCACTATACAATGGGCGGTATCGACGTAGTGGACTACAAAACTTGTGCATGTGAATTGCCTGGTTTGTTCGCTTCTGGCGAAGCTTCTTGTATTTCCATCCATGGTGCTAACCGCTTAGGTGGTAACTCCTTGGCAGACGGCGTAGTATTCGGTAAAGTATCCGGTGCTGGTGCAGCTGACTATGCTGAAACACATGAACAACCTAACGTAGATGCAGAATTAGCTGCAGCTGCAAAAGCTTGGGAAGCTAAATTCACTGAAGTAACAACTCGTGAAGGCGGTCGCCCAGTTGTAGAAATCCGCGATGCATTGGCTGATGCAATGTGGAACAAAGTAGGTATCTTCCGTAATGAAGATGGTATTACTGAAGCATTAAAAGAAATCGATCAATTGATCGAAGATTACAAAACTTGTTATGTAGGTGACCCTGAACGTACTTACAACATGGCATTCGTAAACTATTGTGAAATCGGTTCTATGTTAACAGTAGCAAAAGCTATTGCAATGGGCGCTTTACACCGTCGTGAATCCCGTGGCGCTCATATTCGTGAAGACCATCCTAAACGTAATGATGAAAAATACTTAAAACATTCCTTGATTAAGTTAGGCGCTGATGGTCAATACGAATTAACAGAACGCGACGTAGTGTTCACTAAATACGAACCACAAGAAAGGAAGTACTAAGATGAGACAAATCACCTATCATATTCACCGTTACCAACAAGGTCGCGCGTTTGTACAAACTTTCAAATTCGACTATGAAGCTGACCGTACAATTCTTTGGGGCCTTCAAAAAATTAAAGATACTCAAGATCCAACATTAACATTCTTGGCAGCTTGTCGTTCCGCAGTTTGTGGCGCTTGCTCCATTCGCGTAAATGGCGAAGCAATGCTTGGTTGTGAATCTAAAATTGATGAATTGACAGAACGTTATGGTACAGATGAATTAACTATCGCTCCTATCGGTAACTTCCGTGTAATCCGCGACTTAGTTGTTGATTGGGAATCTAAAGTTGATCGTTTGAAAACAGTTGCTCCTTGGATTTTCCTTAAAGCAGAATTCAACGAAGGTGACAAAATCGTTCGTCAAACTCCAGCTGATTTCAAAAAATTCGTTGCTGGTACAGAATGTATCCTTTGCGGTTGCTGCGCATCTGAATGTAACAAATTGACTGCACGTCAAGACGATTTCTTGGAACCATATGTATTCACTAAAGCTAACCGTTTCGTATTGGATAGCCGTGATGATGCACCTATGGCTCACATTCAACCTGCTTATGACAATGGTCTTTGGAAATGCGTTCACTGCATGAATTGTATCTCCCGTTGTCCTAAACACTTAAAACCTGCTCAAGATATTTCCAACATGCGTAAAGAAGCTACAAAAGCTGGCCTTACAAACAACAAAGGCGTTCGCCATGCAGTTGCTTTCAAAGAAGATCTTTACAAAACTGGTCGCTTGAAAGAAGTTTCTATGAGCTTGAAATCTGACGGTGTTGTAGATTCCGCTAAACAAGCATTCTATGCATTACGTTTGTGGAAGCACAGCAAAATTAATCCTTTCGAACTTGTAGTACCTCAAAAACCAGTTAATGGTATTGATGGTGTTCGCAGACTTATGAAAGCAGCTGAGGAGGTAAGCAAATAATGAAATACGCATTTTTCCCAGGTTGCGTTCTTGAAAGCGCTGCCAAAGAAGATTACATGGCAACTGTTGCAGTAGCTAAAAAACTCGGCATCGAACTAGAAGAACTTGACGGTTGGACTTGCTGCGGCGCATCCCACGTTCAAGATATCGCTCCAGAAATTACATTAGCTACAAACGCACGTAACATTGCATTGGCAGAAGAAAAAGGTTTGAACCTTTTAACTGTATGTAACACTTGTACTTTGATGCTTCGTGAAGCTAAAAACGAATTAGACAATAACGAAAAAGAAAAAGAAGAAGTGAACAAAAAATTAGCTCAAATCGGTAAACAATACCGCGGTACAACTGATATCACTCATTTCTTATGGGTATTGATCCGCGATTACGGTTTGGATAAATTGAAAGAAAAAGTTGTTAAACCTTTAACAGGTTTACGTGTAGCTGAATACTATGGTTGCCATATTCTTCGTCCTCAAACTGAAATGGGCTTCGAAGACTATCAAATGCCTACATCCTTAGCAGATTTGATTTCCGCTATCGGTGCTACACCAATCGACTTCTCTCGTAAACTTGATTGCTGCGGTTTCCATGCTGTATACCCTGCACATGATTCCGTAATGCAAATGACTGGCTCCATCAACAAAGATGCAGCTACAGAAGGCGCAGATTGCGTAGTAACTCCTTGCCCACTTTGCCAAATGCAACTTGATATGTTCCAAAAAGAAGCAAAAGAAGTTGTTGGCGGTGGCAAAGATATGCCAATCTTGCACATGTCCCAATTAGTAGGTCTTGCACTTGGCATCACTCCTGAAGAAATGGGCATGCCTAAACGTCACTTAACTGATACTGCAGCAGTGACAAAATTTGTAGGTTAATTCGTTTTAATTTAGAGTGCCTCAGTTGGCTTATAAAATCTAAATTAAACCTATTATCATAATTACCGTAAAGACCCCCTGGCCTTGGCTAGGGGGTCTTTATTTGATACATATATGGTGTTTATTATATAATAAATAGGTAAGCATTGATGACATAAGGAGGTCTCATGAACGAAGCCTTATTAGAATATATAGACCATAAATTGAATGATGAAGAATTGGGACGTGTATTTTCAATTACCTTTCAAGGTGATGAATATTTCGTAAAACGTGCTATAGGTAATAACCGGTCATCATGGATTAAACCATCACCACGCGCATCTTTTGATCATGAGTTTTATATGATGAATTACGTGCGTACTCAATTACCATTAGCTCCAGAAATTGTAGGCTTTCGAGAAAACTATTTTGTGACACCGAATTATGGTAAGAATTTGACCTATTATGGTCATTTACCACAAGAGCATCCCGAAGATAGTTCGTTAGAAGATATGGCTGTGCATATTTTTTATACCTTCGGTAAAGCTCTTGGCACGCTCCACGATTATAGTATAGCTCATGGCCGCCCTGCTCTGCGTGATATCGTATACAATCCAGATGCGGATAGCGTGATGCTACTTGATTGGGAAAATGCACGTCGCTGGCCAGAATTTACGCCTGCTGGATGGGATTTACTGATTTTTATTCATAGCTTCATCCGCGAAGGAGATTTACCAAATACCTACCTATATGCATCTATGAATGGTTATAGCTCTGCACGCTGTGCACGGGATACTGTTCTTCATGTGAAAGAAGTGTTACACAAGCGTGACTATCTATTTAAATTCTGCCGCCTGTTGGAACCGTTCCATTTTGTAGACACAGAAGCAGCCGTAAAATCATTTGATTTTATACAAGGACTAAAAACAGAATAACTGTGTATGACTAGTTAATTCTTGCAAAAACAGAATACTAAGGATGCGGCAAATGGCCCTCCCGTATGGTGAGGGTCATTTTATTATGGTAAAATAGATTGTATACATGGTGATATTTTTACCAGCATTAGTTAGCATTAAAAAATCATAAATCCGGTATAGGGGAGTTATGACGAGGTATAACAAGTGGAATATATTATTTCGTTTATGGAAACGTATGGCTATGCAGCCATGTTTATTGCGATGCTTCTAGAGAATGCGAATATACCGATTCCTAGTGAAATTGTGCTTGGATTTGCAGGGTATTTAATTTCTCAAGGTATATTTGATTTGCATACGACAATGGTCGTAGGTACATTGGCTGGTATCGTTGGATCCATTTTGTCATATTGGATGGGGGAATATGGCGGTCGTCCGTTGTTATTGAAATACGGTAAATATGTATTCTTTAATGAGCATAAATTTGAACTCGCTGAAAAGATGTTTAATAAATATGGTGGAGTAGCTATATTCTTTGGCCGTCTTTTACCTGGTGTTCGTACATTTATCTCCTTCCCGGCTGGCATGGCACGCTATCCATTGTGGCACTTTATTGTTTGGACTGTACTCGGTACTATTCCTTGGACGATTTTACTCGTATATTTAGGAAAAGTACTTGGGGAAAACTGGAAAGATCTTATTCAGTATAATCATGAATTTTTGCTAGTTGTGATTGTCATCTTTGCTATTGTGGCTGCAGTGCTCGGATTTAAATACTATAAGAATCGCCGTAAATCATAAGGAGGTCACAATGAAATTGTCTCGTTTGACGCCTGTGTTGTTTGTTGTTTGGCTGGTATTCTTTATGGTAGCTAATAATATACTACCTGTAACCGATCCAGTAGAATCGAATTATGCGTTAACTGCTAAGGAAATGGTGTTGTCTGGCAATTGGTTATCGCCACAGATTTATGGGACATATTGGTATGACAAGCCGATTATGATTTATTGGCTGATTGCATTAGCTTTTAAAATCTTTGGTATTGCTGATTGGGTAGTTCGTTTGCCAAGTGCTATATTTGGTGCCTTGTCAGTAGCGGCCATGTTTCAAGCTTTACGGACCTTTAGTCGACGTTGGCTCGTTGGCCTAGTAGGTTCCTCTATCCTTGGTACATCTCTTATGTTCTGGGCTGTTGCTCATGGTGTTATAACCGACATGGTACTGTTATATACGACCTTGATGGTTATGATGTATGCGTACAAAGGTTTGAATGAAAATTCTAGTACGGCCATGATTGTAGCGTATGTATTTTCCGGATTAGGTGTTTTGACAAAGGGGCCCGTAGCACTTGTTTTACCTGGCCTTATTTTACTCGTTTATGTTGCGCTTTGCCGTTCGAAACAAATGTTATTACGCCTCTTTGACTGGAAGGGAATTTTGGCCTTTCTTGTCGTCGCTATGCCATGGTATGTTTATATGTATAGCGCCCATGGACAAGCCTTTTTGGATGGATTCTTAGGCCTTAACAATGTAACACGTGCGACTCAGTCTGAACACCCGGAAGATAATGTGTGGTGGTATTATATCGCTATCTTCTTAGGTGCCTCTTTACCGTGGACTGGAGCCGTTATTTATGGCATGATAACGGGCTTTAAACAGCGTCATAAGTGGTACGTGTATTGCATGTGTTGGGGCGTGGGTACTGTTCTATTCTATTCCTTGATGGCCACTAAATATCCTCTATATACATTTATTAGTCTTGTACCTTTCAGTATTCTTGGTACATTAGGGGCTATGAAAGCTCTTCGTCCGGGTCGGCCTCGTTATGTCCCATGGATTGTAGTCGGCCCCACACTATTGTTATGGATCGCTTATATAGGGGCATCTTTCTTTGCACCTTGGGGCTATTATGGATTACTCTATGTTTTGGCAGGCGTATCCATATTAGGGCTGTTATGGTTCTGGTGGACTCGCCAACGGTATCGTTTGCTGAGCATTGTCGTGATCGGAACCATGCTCATTTCATCGATTGTAGTACTCGAAGGCTTGGTACCTCTTATTAAACAACGTAGCTCTATCAATCTTATCCCTGTTGTAGATAAGTATAATGGTGATGTGTATTATTACAATGGATACAGCACATCTCTCGTATATTATACTGGACATGAGGTGGTTCGTATTAAGGGGGACAGCAGTCGTTGGGATGATAAGGATACATTAAAACATCGTAGTGCTGAATGGGATAAGAAATATCTTATGGAACAAGTGACGGAGGACGAGTTTATCAATCGCTTATCTGAAGGAAAGCAAATTATGGTCATTGTTCCAAAAGGCGAAATTAACCATTTTAAACAGTCTAGTATTGCACCATATGTTGGTGAGTACAGCGAGGCTGGTAGCTCTGAGATTTATATTTTGAATAAACGACAAGCGTATATTGAAGAATAATATATTCTTAATCGTGTTTGTGAAAGTAGCATCAACCGCTCAATGCGGTTGGTGCTTTTTGCGTATATAATCAGGCTAATTAATGTATATATTATGTCCTAATTACTATATATAATTTTTTTAGAAATAAAACCCATTATAGTTATATGTATTGTTGACATATTAAAAACATATCGGTATAGTAGGTTATATAATTTTTTAGGACGAGGTGTTCTGAAACCTTATTTCATCTAGGTTTTAGAAAAGTGTGGAAGTGGCATGTGTCAAAATCGCCCCCTTGTTGTGAGGTTGAAAGAGGGGAAGTTATGAAGAAGGCCTGGTATCTAATCATCGGAGTGGTTCTCTTGGTTATTGGCTGCATAGCCTATGGTTATCATGAACACCATACACCAAAGACGGCTCAAGAATTAAAGACTGTACGCGTAGCCTATTTACCAATTACCCATGCATTGCCGGTATTTGCTACAAAAGAATTAGAAACAGCAGATGGTCCTGTACATGTAGAGCTTGTTAAATATGGATCTTGGCCAGAGCTCATGGATGCATTAAATACAGGCAAGGTAGATGCTGCATCGGTACTCGTTGAGCTAGGTGTAAAGGCTCGTGAACAAGGTATTGATGTTCGTGCTGCTGCACTTGGTCATACAGAGGGCAATATTATCATCGTAAATAAGGATATTAACTCCGTTCAAGACTTAAAAGGCAAATCCTTTGCTATCCCGCATAAACAATCTACTCAAAAAATTCTCGTGGATTGCATGCTTGAACAAGCGGGTCTTTCTGAAAAAGATGTACAAATCGTAGAAATGAGCCCTCCAGAAATGCCTTCTGCTCTATCGGTAGGACAAATTGCTGGGTATAGTGTAGCCGAACCATTTGGCTCTCTAGCCATTGAAATGGGAACTGGGAAGGTCTTCGAAGATCCTGACCATCTCTGGCATGATAATATTTGCTGTGCTCTTGTGTTTAATGGTCAATTCGTCGATGAACATCATGACTTGGCAAAGGCTTTCACAAAAGCTTATCTCGATGCAGGTACATATTTAGACCAGCATCCAAAGGCACAAGAGGAGATTTCCTTAAAGTACATGAAGTTTAATGACCCAGTTATTGAACGTTCCCTCAAAGTGATTGGGTTTAAAGATTTAGCCCTTACAGAGGAGCGTTATAATGCGCTTGTGCATCACATGACACATATTGATTTAATCAAAAACGTGCCGAGCTATTCAGAGTTTGTAGATCAATCATTGTTACCATAGGAGGGGGACCATGAAGAAATATACATATGTGCCAGGTTCATTTATCGCAGCTTGGCTAATTTGGGAGCTAATCGTTCGCCTCGGCGGTTTTAATGAAGCACTATTGCCAACGCCGTATAAGGTGTTGGTCGGCTTTGGGGAACTCATCGGAGATGGCGTTCTCTTTAAGGATATTGCAGACAGTTTAGTACGCTTCTTTATCGGCTATCTTATTTCTGTTGTAGCCGGTGTATTCTTCGGTCTTATCTTGGGTTGGTACAAGGGAATTTGGAACTACATCAATCCAATCGTTCAAGTCATTCGACCAATTTCTTCTGTGGCGTGGTTGCCGTTTATCGTTCTCTTCTTCGGTATCGGTCAAGCACCAGCTATCGTTATCATCTTCATCGCAGCATTCTTCCCTGTACTACTATCCACTGTGTCTGCCATCCAAAATATCGATCCTGTATATATCAAGGTAGCGCGCAACTTTGGTATTAAACAGCCAGAACTATTATTTAAAATCGTATTACCTGCCGTATTCCCAGGCATTGCATCGGGCCTTCACATCGCTCTCGGTACGGCATGGATCTTCCTTGTAACAGGGGAAATGGTAGGCTCCCAAACAGGACTTGGCTTCCTTATTATCGATATGAGAAATAACTTGCGTAACGATCTCTTGATGGTAGCCATTTTGACCATCGGTTTCGTTGGGCTTTTACTCGATTGGGGCGTATCCCTCATCGAAAAATGGATTTACAAACGTTGGGGTATTGAGAAATAGGAGGTGGCCTCATGGGTTACATTTCGGTGCGCAGTGCACACAAGGAATTTATGAAAGATGGGGAACCACTCACCATTCTTGAAGATATTAATCTAGACATTGAAAAGGGCGAGTTTATTTGCCTCTTAGGCCCTTCTGGTTCTGGTAAAAGTACGCTATTAAACGCTATGGCGGGCTTTGAGCTCGTTACATCTGGTTCCATTACTATCGACGGTGAAGAGGTAAAAGCGCCTCAACTCAGATATGTAACGGTATTCCAAAACTATGGATTGTTGCCATGGCGTACGGTGGAAAGCAATATTGAGCTTGGCCTCGAAAGTAAAAAGGTGCCTAAAGAAGAGCGACCTGCTATCATCGACAAATACGTTAAAATGGTAGGCCTTGACCATGCCCGTAATCGCTATCCTGCAGAGTTATCTGGGGGCATGCAACAACGTGTATCCATCGCTCGTGCACTAGCTGTAGATCCAGATATCATTTTCATGGACGAACCATTAGGCGCCCTTGATGCGTTGACACGCATCAATTTGCAAGACGAAATCTCTCGCATCTGCCGCGAAGAAGGCAAAACTGTTGTATTTGTTACCCACGATATTGAAGAAGCCGTAGTCCTAGCAGACCGCGTTGTGGTACTAGCGGCAAACCCGGGACGTGTACAAACTATCATCCCTGTAAATATCATCGATAGAACCGACCGCACATCGGCATCCTTTGTTAATATTCGAAACCACATCTTTGAACAATTCCAATTGGCAAAAGAAGACAAAATCGAGTTCTATATTTAGTTATATACACCTCAAAAGAAACACCCAAAAGTTTATACTCTTGGGTGTTTTATAATGGACAAAATTCTAAAATAATGTATATATATTTCTTATGCAATTCGTGTAATTATGATGTATAGTAGATATATATCGGTAATAACATATAAATTTTAAATTGGAGGCTGTATGTCTTTATTTGAGTTAGAGAAGACCTTGTCTTTTGATGAATATATAGCAACCTTTGATGCGAAGCGTGTGGCGAAGGTGCACGGTTTTGTAGACTGGCTCGCTCAGTATCAAGGTGGTCTCGTCCATAATCCTTGGGGTGAGGTAAATCCTGATTTAGAGATTGTTACAGATGGTTTTGATGCGGCCCAAGTGCGTCGAGATAATTTGGTAGCCTATTTATTACCGCGATTAGGTCGAGTTAAGGTATTTGTAGTGGCAGAGGCAGTAGGATATCAAGGCGGACGTTTTAGTGGCATTGCTATTACCTGTGAAAGAATGCTATTAGATAAGCACAAAACCATTCGTTCGAAGGATATAACGCCGATTCGATTGGAACGCACTAGTTCGCCTACTAGCTCTTTATTAAAAGGAACACAGCAGAAGGACGGTTTTAACGAACCTACTGACACGGTGGTGTGGAGTGCTATCGTTGAAAAGGGGATAGATCCATATGATACGTTGTTGTGGAATATATTCCCCTTCCATCCTCATAAGGATGGAAATCCATTGACGAACCGCACGCCTACGGATAAAGAGCAACAATTAGGTTGGGAATATACAAAACGCTTGTTAGATTTGCATATAGAATTAGGTGGCGTAGAACCTCTTGTACTCGCCGTAGGCCAAAAGTCTGCAGATACAATGGGCAAATTTGGATTGTCTGCCATTGGGTTGCGCCACCCTGCAAATGGTGGTGCTAATCTATATCGTCAGGGCTTTGCGGAGGCTGTAGATACATACTTAAAATAGTAAATATTTGAGAGTTTTTGGAGAGATACTTATGAAACGTTATTGTGATGCTTGCCGTCATTATTGCGATGAGACGGCTATGTTTTGTCCTACATGTGGGCAGTATACGGTGGCTACAGAGGTGGAGCGCATTGCACCTGAAGGTGATGTAATTTATCCTTTATCCCATTATCAGCTTAGCTATAAGGATACATATCTCTATGTGATGAATAAGTTCATGGATACGGATGGTCGCGCTTCGCGGAGGGAATTCTTACAATTTCTATTGCTGTGGCATGTATGTATGGTTGGTTTGCTCGCTTTTTTCTATGCTATAACCGCTATATTTCAAACGGGACCGTATTTAATCGGTTTAGGTGGGTTCTTAACGGCTATACTATGTTTAGTATCCTTGCTTCCGTTAGGGTCGTTATGTGTGCGCCGACTTCATGATACGGGACGAGGCAGTATGAGCTTGTTGCTGTTCCTCATCCCCTTTATAGGACCCTTGATTTTGCTTGCCTTGTTATGTCAAAAGGGGCAGCCACAGGACAATCAATATGGTGGTGCATTGCAGCATATCGTCATAGATAAATGGCTAGCTTCAATTATGAAAGTATCCCCTACGAGTAGTTCGTTAACAACGAGAGTTTTAATTGTTGTGCTTGTAAGTATAGTATGTATATTTGGATTTTCTTTACGAACTATGGGACCGGAAAATGAAGTGTTCCCTTCAGGGTGGTTTACAAATGCCATTGTTGGTGAAGGCAGTGAAGAGGCCGCTCGTGCATCGGTACAAGGCTATTTTGATGCGGTAAATAATAAGGACTATGATAAGGCTTTCACGTATGTGATGAACCGAGTTAGGTCCAATCCAGTAGAAAAACAAAAATGGCTCATAGCTATGCAGCAAGGTACAAAAGTGGATATGGTTACCTTGGATGTGGCACGGCTGAGTCGTTCAGGTAGTTTAAAACGTATTGTATTTGAAGCAGATTTACAAACCACAAAGGTTGGCGAAGGCATGGTAGAGGCTAAACCGATGAAGCGATATATTTCTCTTATTGAAGAAAATGGTGCGTGGCATATTGAAGGCTTTTACAAACATTTGCCTGATGATGATAACTAAATATGATGTATAAACACGGTTAGATTTTGTGCGATTATCAGCTCAAATTCGTACAGGATTAATGGAATAGCGTCAACATAAGGGTCCTCTTTTGTTAACGCTATTTTTATGTTACAATAATAGTAACGTATGAAAGCGAGGCTTTCATCAGAACGATCGGATTATAATGAACATTAAACGGTAACGAAGAGAACGTAACGTCGCGGCTGACGCGTTTAATGGTACACTATACTCATTTGCACGAGGCGAATGGACAAAAGGACTTGAACGGTAACAATTGAGTTGCGCTATTTTTGCGCCCATTTGAGAGACGCTGCTGAATAGCGCCTTTTTCGCTTGTCTGTTCCTCTGTGAAGATCAAATTTTAATGATAGGTGAAAATATATGTTAAACAAATTAATGAACAAAATTTTAGGAGGAACTGTGAATACAACAGATAATCAACATACTGCACAAGTGACTGCAGTAGAGACGGCTCCGTCTGCTCAAGGTGAGCAAAAAACAACGCGCCGTCGTACCAACACACGTCAATCTGTGGGAGAACACCGCAATACAGAAGGTCGTCGTACTGGTGAACGCCGTCATACAGGCGAAGCTAGTCAAAATGGCGAAGGCCGTCAACGACGTACGACACATACAAGAACGAACACACGTCGTCAACGTCCAGCAGCTGAGCAAGGCGAACAACAAGGTACAGAACGTAAACCTCGTCAACCTCGTCAAAACCGTACAACTCGAAGCGGTGAAAATACACATCGTACTGAACGAAATGGCGAGAATACTCGTAATACAAGAAATACACGTAATACGCGTACACGTAATACGAATGATAATAATCGCAATGAAAATACTAACAACCGTCGTACGCGCACTAACAACCGTCCGATGGCTCGCAACCACGACCGCAACCAAGAGGTTCAATCCGATTTAATTGGTCGTCAACCAGCGGGCTCTAACAAGGGTAAATTCCAAATCATCCCTCTTGGTGGCCTTGGTGAAATCGGTAAAAATATGACCATCTTCCAATACGAGGACGAAATCATCGTTCTTGATGCAGGTCTTGCGTTCCCTAGTGAAGATATGCTTGGCGTAGATATCGTTATTCCTGATATGAGCTATATCATTGAGAATAAAGATCGCGTGAAAGCAGTCGTTATTACTCACGGTCATGAGGACCATATCGGTTCCTTAGCATATCTTATGAAGGAAATTAACTGCCCTGTATACGCTACCAATCTTGTTTGTGGTTTGATTGAAGGCAAGTTTAAAGAACATAAGGTATCCCCAAAATGCCTTCGCACAATTGCAGCAGGCGATGAAGTGCAAATCGGTCAAGTGAAGGTTGGTTTTATTCAAACCAATCACTCTATTCCTGACTCCGTTGCGGTGTACTTCGATACACCTATCGGTACTGTACTCCATACAGGGGACTTTAAAATCGACCAAACACCAGTTGATGGCAAATTGATGGATATTCATAAATTCGCAGAACTTGGCAACAAGGGCGTACTAGCATTGATGTCCGATTCTACAAATGTAGAAAAACCTGGTTTTACTGGTTCTGAAAGCTCCGTTGGACCTGCTATTAAACAAGCTGTAGGTGCTGCAAAAGGCCGCGTTGTTTTGGCTACATTCGCATCTAACGTATCTCGTATCCAACAAGCAATCGATGCGGCGGTTATGTTCAACCGTAAGGTTGTCGTTATGGGTCGCAGCATGGTAAATGTTACAGAAATCGCACAAGAACGCGGTTATTTGAATATTCCACCAAATACGATTATCGATGTAGATGTAATGCACAATTATACAGATGACCAAATCATGATTTTAACAACTGGCTCTCAAGGTGAACCGATGGCGGGCTTATCCCGTATGGCTACAAGCAACCACCGCACTGTAGAATTGGCACCAAATGATACTGTTATCATCTCTGCTACGCCAATTCCAGGCAATGAAGGTGCTGTTGGTAGAACTATCGATAACTTACTTCGTCTAGGTTGCCATGTTGTATATGGCAAAGATCGTGGCATCCACGTATCTGGTCATGCGAGCCAAGAAGAGCTTAAAACAATGCTCAACCTTGTGCGTCCAGAATACTTCATCCCGGTTCATGGTGAGTACCGTATGTTACGTCGTCATGGTGAACTTGGTGTGGCTATGGGCGTAGACCCTAAGAAGGTCCTCATCGGCGATAATGGTCAAATCTTTGAATTTGATAAAGACGGTGGCCGTAAAGGTGGCCGTGTACAAGCGGGTGCTATCTTCGTTGATGGCCTTGGCGTTGGCGATGTTGGTAATATCGTTATTCGTGATCGTCAACAATTGGCACAAGAAGGCATGGTTATCGTTGTTATGGCCATGGATACTGCTTCCGGTACCATCATTGCAGGCCCAGATCTCGTATCTCGTGGCTTCGTATATGTACGTGATGCAGAAGAACTTATGCTTGAAGCAGAACGTCGCGTTCATCAAGTATTAGATGATTGCGAAGCACAACGTATCAAGGATTGGACTACAATTAAACAAAACGTTCGCGATGCATTGGGTAAATTCTTCTATGACAAAACACGTCGTAGACCTATGATTTTACCAATCATCCAAGACGTACACTAAATAACATATCCCTCTCAAGCAGAATGCCGTGATTACATGGCGAACAGTCTTGAGGGGGATATCTTTATTATTTTGAGACACCATAAGTAGCGTAGTTGCTGTAGTTATCTACTATATAGGGTATTTGAAGTTACTTTATTAAACTGCTATAATTAAAAGATAACTAGTATCCTTTTAGTGTTGAATGGAGTATTATGAAACAAACAAATACAAGAGCTATGGTGGAAACGGCATTTGTTAGTGCTATTGGAGTTGTGCTTACCGCCATTAGTGTATACTTACCTATCTTTGGATTTTTGTCATTTTTAGTTACTCCTGCAGCTGTTGGAATAATTGGCACCAAATGGGGATTTAAGTATAGTGCTGTAGGAACAATTGTTATCTTTTTTCTATCCACCATGTTATTTGGAATCGTTAACTCATTCGTTGTAGGATTATTTGCCTTGGTAGGCATTGGTGTAGGCGCTGGGAATCGGTTCTCATGGTCCACTATAAAGCGTTTGTTAGTTCCAAGTGTATTGATGTTTTTGGCTATATTTTTTGTCATTATCGTATCGTATTCTATGTCTGGTGTTGATTTATCAACTATAGGCCCTATGGTTGTAGAGCAAGCTCAAATGATGGCCCATGATGCTATGGCGACAAATCCAGCTATTACACAAGAACAAGCAGATCAGTTTGTTGACAATGTACAAAAAAATTTTGATACATTGGGAGATGTATTTTGTATGGCTATAGCTGTAGGGGCAATAGTATATACGTATATTACAATACAGATATCTTTATGGTTGGGTCGTCGATTGCGAATTTCAATACCAAACTTTTTACCAATTGAAAAGTGGAAGATGCCAATATGGGGGGCTGGTGTTTTTGCTCTTGGTATCATAGGTGTACATGGCAGTGCATATGTACATTTAGATACGCCATGGGTCATTGCTATTAGTAAAAATTTAGTCTTGCTTGGTAATTTTATTTGTTCTATTCATGGCTTTGCTGCATTGGCAGATATTATGACTCGCTATCGAGTAGCACCTAAGATAAAATGGGGTTTGGTTTTTGCATATGCCATATTCTTTTCTCAAGCATTAGCTATATTTGGGATGATAGATATGTTTTTAGATTTACGATCTCGTTTCAATCAACGAGGTTATTAATAGAAAGGAGGTTACTATGAAATCCTTTCAACGAAGATGGGAAGCAATGGAATGGACCATTATTGGTGTCATCGTTCTATTAATCTTAATCATCGCTTATTTAAATTGGCTATTAGCCATATTGTCAGTCATCGTGGTGGTTGCTGTATACTTGATTAATTACAATACCATCCACAATCGTCGTCGCTTAGCACGCGAACAATTTGGTGCTATGATGAAGAATGTGACACAGGCGGCTAACTTTGCATTACAAAACTTACCGACCGCTATTGTACTTGTCAATAAGCAAGGTACATTGGTATGGAATAATAGTGTATTTGCCGATTGGGTTCCGGTGGACTGGAATAAATTGCAAAAAATGTCCGCTTTGATTCCTGGATTTAGAATTGATAAGATTTGGGGCAAATCGGGGTTCTTGAAAGAGCAATACGGAGATCGCTATTTCCAAGTGGTGTACAAGTTCATCGACCCTCGCGATACAAGACCTGATGCGGATCCTAATGATGAATTAACGGAACATGCGGTTATGGCTTTGTATTTTAAGGATATTACAGCCATTGAAAAGGAACGTATTAAGGCGCAAGAAGAACAGCCTGTATGGGGCATGATTCAAATCGATAATATCGAAGAGTTGACGAAGGGCCTCAGCGATAGAGAATATACAAATCTATGGGCGGAAATTAACAATATCGTCGTTGATGAAATCGATAAACACGAAGGTTTCATTCGAAACTTCCAAGATGATATGTACACATTTGCCATTTCTCGGGGCGCTTTGCAAGACATGGAAAACAACGGTTTTAGTGTGCTTGAACGTATCCGTAAATTGCCTTCTCCTCGTCAAGTGCCTGCTACGATTAGTATCGGGATTGGCGAAAATGCAGGCTCTGTTAAGGATGTATCCGAACGTGCTCGCGCAGCCCTCGATATTGCCTTAGGGCGCGGTGGTGATCAGGTTTGCATTATGGATGGTGAAAGCACCCGCTTCTTCGGAGGCAATACAGCAGGTGTTGAAAAAAATACGCGCGTTCGTGCTCGTGTGGTTAGTCAAGCCATTCATGAATTGATGAATGATTCTGACAAAATCCTTGTTATGGGTCATCAACGTGAGGACTATGATGCATTAGGCGGTGCTATTGGCGTCGTATCAATTGCACGTACTCTTGGTAAAGAGGTGCGATTAGTACTTTCAAAAGAAACAAATGCCATTGATAAAATGGTACATGTTCTTGTGGAAGACGAATTTTGGAAAACTCATATCTTAACGCCTTCAGAAGCAAAATTGTGGGCTGATGCGAATACATTGGCCATAGTTTGTGACACGCATAGAACACCGATGGTAGCAGCGCCAGAGGCTCTTGAAGTATCTGAGCGACGCATTGTCATCGATCATCATCGTCGAGCAGCAGATTTTATTGAAAATCCATTGCTTACGTATTTGGAACCAGCTGCATCATCTACGAGTGAGCTCGTAACAGAACTTGTACAATATGCAGGAGTTCCTGTGAAACTTTCAAAAGCGGAAGCCACAGGTATCTATGCTGGCATCGTATTAGATACGAAAAACTTTAATCAACAAACTGGAGCACGTACCTTCGAAGCGGCAGCGTTCTTACGTCGTGCAGGGGCGGATATTGAACGGGTAAAAGAATTATTTATTGAAACCTTCGATTCTATCCAATTGCGTGCTAAAATAGTATTTGAAGCCAATCGTACCGAAGGTATTGCTATTTCTGTGGCACCAGCAGGTATGAAGGATATGATGGCATTGGCTGCACAAAGTGCGGATATGCTCATCAGTAATGAAGATATTGAAGCAGCCTTTGTACTTTACTCACTTAATGATGGCGGTATCGGCGTCAGCGCTCGATCTAAGGGCAAGGTAAATGTACAAGTTGTAATGGAAGCCTTGGGTGGTGGCGGTCACAGAACAGTGGCTGGTGCCCAACTACAAGGTATGACGATAGAGGAAGCGAAGGCAGCTATTCTAGATAAAGCGCTAGAAGCCCTTCATTCCGCTGAAAAAGAGGAGGAATAATAATGAAAGTAGTATTGTTAGAAGACGTAAAAAAAGTTGGTAAAAAAGGCGAAATCGTTGAAGTAAGTGACGCATATGGCCGTAATGTATTGATTAAAAAAGGCCTTGGTCTTGAAGGTACAGCAACTAACGTAAATAATGCGAAACAAAAGCAAGAATCCATCGCTCACAATAAAGCAGTAGCAAATGATGAAGCAAAAATCTTAGCAGCTCAATTGACTAAGGTTGAAGTTACTGTTAAGGTTCGCATGGGTGAAGAAGGCCGCGTATTCGGTTCTGTGACTGCTAAAGATATTTCCGATGCAGCGAAAGCTCAATACAAGGTAGATATCGACAAAAAGAAAATCGAAATTAAAGAACCGTTGAAAACATTAGGTGTTCATGATGTAGTGGTTCGTGTACATCCAGAAATTACGAGCACTATCAAGGTTAACGTAGTCGCTGAATAATCTTCGAATCACCATGCTCACAGAGTGTGGTGATTCTTTTTGTGCATAGAAGAGGCGTGACGCACGCTTTCATAGGGAAGATACTCATATTCTAGTTAAGGGGAGAAGAACATGGACGTACGCATACCACCGCATAATGAGGACGCGGAAAAGGCCGTATTAGGGGCGTTGCTAACCGATGGTTCATCATCTGGCGAAGCCGTTGATTTGGTAACAAGTATCGTAGATCGTGATGATTTTTATCGTGATACGCATCGGATCATTTATGATGCTATTTTAAATCTTGTAAAAAGCAACAAGACGGTAGATTTCATTACGTTAAGTGAAGAACTAGAACGACGTAAAAAATTGGATACTGTAGGTGGCATTGCTTATATTACATCTCTTGCGAATGAAGCGACGGGCTATAATATTGAAGAGCACGCGCGCATTATTGTAGAAAAAGCGCAAATGCGCCGTCTCATAGATGCAGGTAATAAGATTGTCGGTATGACTTATGCTGGCGAGGATGAGCCATCCGTCATTATGAATAAGGCGGAACAACTCGTTCTTGATGTAGGCGGTCAAACACAATCAGAATCGACATTTTCACCCATTGGTGATGTAGTTCTTACGAATATTGATAGACTTAGTAAACTGCAACAACATAAGGGTTCTATTACAGGTGTACCAACTGGATTTAGAGATTTGGATTTCAAGTTAAATGGGTTACAACGGTCGGACCTTATTCTCGTAGCGGCTCGTCCAGCGATGGGTAAGACTGCTTTCACCTTGAACATTGCTCAAAATGTAGCGATGGGGATTAAGCGGACTGTAGCATTCTTCTCTCTAGAAATGTCCAAGGAACAGTTGGTAGGACGTATTTTGTCCTCCGTGGCCGGTATTGAATCAGACAAGTTGCGCAAGGCTGACATGGACCCTAATGATTGGGGGAAGGTGATGGCTGCGGCGGATGAGATGAGTCAAGCCAGCCTGTTTATCGATGATACGCCAGGACTTACGGTACAGGATATGCGTGCTAAGTTACGTCGCCTCAAGGTAGAACATGGTCTTGATCTTGTTATCGTCGATTATATTCAGCTTATGCAAGGCCGTAGCTCCGGTAAGGGCAGCGAAAATCGACAACAAGAGGTATCTGAAATCTCTCGTAACCTAAAACTGATTGCTCGTGAATTTAATGTGCCTGTTATTGCTTTGTCTCAGTTGTCTCGTAGTGTTGAAAGCCGCCCAGACAAGCGGCCAGTACTATCTGATCTTCGTGAATCTGGTTCCCTTGAACAAGATGCTGATATCGTTATCTTCTTGTATCGCGATAAATATTACGATGAAAACTCTGAAATGGGTGATAAGGCAGAGGTTCTTATCCGTAAAAACCGTAATGGTGCAGTGGGGAGTGTAAAACTTCTATTTATTGGCGAGTTAACACGATTCTTAGATACGGTAGACGAAGATCGGGTTGGCCCTGAACAATAAATGTAATCTGTCGTCGGGGTACATACTTAGAATCAAAAAAATTCAAAGCATAAAGGTATCTATTATTAGAAATATGTCTAATGATAGATACCTTTTTTATAGTTAAAATTATCTACATAATAGCAAACATACGTTTGAAAATACTACGTATTTTTGTTATACTAATGATAGAAATTATGAGGATACTAATTTTTGTGAAAGTCAATCCATTAGCGTTTTAAGGAGGTGTTTGTATGGGTTCAGCTGATACAGATCGGATGTATATGTGTATTGATTTAAAGAGCTTTTACGCATCTGTAGAATGTGCCGATTTGGGTGTGGATCCCTTTATAACACCGTTAGTGGTGGCCGACAATTCGCGTGGCAAGGGGGCGATTACATTGGCCATCTCTCCAGCGCTTAAAAAGCTAGGCGTTAAAAATCGGTCTCGCTTATTTCAAATTCCTTCACATATTGAATACATCACGGTAAAGCCTCATATGAAACGGTATATGCAGGCGTCGGCGCAGATTTATGGGACGCTACTAAATTACATATCCCCTGAGGATATTCATGTGTATTCTATTGATGAATACTTTATAGACATCACGCCATATACGAATTTGTACAAGAAAACACCTCGTCAGTTGGCTCAACTCCTGCTTGATGCGGTGCTCGATGCTACTCATATTTACGCTACTGTTGGCATTGGGACTAACTTATTCCTCGCTAAAATTGCCCTCGATATACTGGCGAAGCATGTGCCGGATTTTATAGGGTATCTTGATGAAAACCTTTTTAAAGAGCAAATTTGGCATCATCAGCCGATTACAGATATTTGGCAAATCGGCAGCGGTATTGCCAATCGTTTGCGTAAATTTGGTGCCTTTGATTTGCATGGCATCACCCAAGTACCGGAACATAAATTATATAAGGAATTCGGAGTGAACGCAGAGCTGTTAATCGATCATGCGTGGGGTCGTGAAAGCTGCACTATTGCCGATATTCACGCCTATAGACCGTCTAAACATTCCCTTTCACAAAGCCAAATTCTATTGCGTAATTATACGGCTAATGAGGCGCGATTGCCCATGCGTGAAATGGTAGAGTCCTTAGTTCTTGAACTATTACAGATTAAGGCGGTTACAAAATGTATTCATGTTCACATCGGCTATGCAGCAGAGGATGTAAAGTCCACTGGTGGATCCAGGACCTTAGCGCATTATACGGACTCATTTCAAGAGTTATGTCCAGCTGTACTAGCCTTGTTCGATAAATATAAACGGCCTCATGAGTTAATACGACGCATTGCCGTTAGCTTTGAAGATTTAGTTAATAAGGCCGCTGTACCGACTGAAATGGACCTGTTTAGTAATGCATTAACGGATACAGCAGAGCAAGAGGAACATATACAGAAAACCATGCTGAATATTAAAGGACGTTTTGGTAAAAATGCTATCCTTCGTGCATCTAGCTTGCAAGAAGAAGGGACCATGCAGTTTAGAAATACATTGGTAGGCGGTCATAATGGAGAGTAGATTTTATAATAGGAATTGATGTATTGCGTGAGGGAAGGTATACATTCATGAAACATCGGATGTCGCGCTTGCAACGGGCTAAACAATTTATGCCTTTTGCGGCGTTAAAGGGATTTGAAACATTGCTGGCAGCCGTAGCACGGCCTAAGGAGGTTCGTGTAGAGTTATCTGAGGACCAACTAGAGGAACTAAATCGTACAATCCAATCATTGACAGACGGGAATTTTGTGCGAGTCCTATATTACAACGGTCATTGTTATACGGAACTAGTGGGTGCTATAGAGCTGATAAACAAGACGGCTCATACTATGTCTATAGAGGGGATTGTCATTACCTTTAAAGATATAAAAGAAATCAATCTTTATGAATGAAAATAGTAAATACTATAATGTAAGAATATAGAATTAGCCCATGCGTATAGGTGATACGTATGGGCTGTTTTACATCTTATTAATTTTGATAATTTTTCTTGACATATAGTATAGATTCTATTAAAATAATATATGAACGAACATTCATGTGTTGCTTTAATTCATATAGGATGAAAGCTTTCTGTGCTTTCAAATATAGATAAAGGAGATATCATGGAAGAAACATTACTTCTAAAGAATTTAAACTGTCCGAACTGTGGAGCGAAAATCGAAGATCGTATCCGTAAAATGGATGTGGTAGAAACAGCTAACTTTACACTTGCTACCCATCAATTAAAATTAACTGGGTCTTGGGAGGACCGTGAGGCTCTTAAGCGTGACATTCAAGATATCTGTGATGCTATCGAAGAGGGCGTAACAGTAGCTGATTACGAACGTAAATCTAAAGCGGCTGTGGATGATGGCCGTGAAAACAATCAGGACAATGACTCTGTAACAATTGCAGTTATCGTAGTAGGTCTATTATTTATGATCTATGATGCATTGACTTCCTTTGTTCCATCCATCGGATTGCCAGAATCTATTGAAACTCCGATTTACTACATTGCTTATGTACTCCTTGCATTTCCTGTATTGCGTACAGCAGCGCGTAATATCTTAAAGGGTGAAATATTTGATGAAAACTTTTTGATGTCCATCGCTACATTGGGTGCCATCGCTATCGATGCATTACCTGAAGCGGTTGGTGTTATTTTATTCTACCGTATCGGTGAATTCTTTGAAGAAAAAGCAACAGATCGTAGCCGTACAGAAATCATGAACGCTGTTGATATGCGCCCTCAAGAGGTACGCGTTGTAGATACATGCGGCGATGGCGAAATCGTAGTTATGGCTCCTGAAAAGGTTGAGGTGGGCTGGACTATTGAAGTTCGTCCTGGCGATTTGATTCCTCTAGACGGCACGATTCTTGAAGGTGAAACTCGCGTCAATACCGCTCCTGTAACCGGCGAACCAGTACCTGTTCGCGCAGAACCAGGTACACAATTGATGTCTGGCTGCATCAATGAAACTGGCCGTATTACGATGCGCGTCGATAAGGTTCTAGAAGAATCCATGGTTACTAAAATTCTTGATGCTGTTGAAAATGCGGCTGCATCAAAACCTAAAATCGATAAATTCATTACGCGCTTTGCTCGTGTATATACTCCAATCGTAGTAGCCCTTGCCCTTGCTGTTGCAATTATTCCATCCCTCATTACTGGCGAATGGCATAAATGGATTTATACAGCCTTAACATTCCTTGTTATTTCTTGTCCATGTGCATTGGTGCTAAGCGTGCCACTTGCATTCTTCTCCGGTATTGGTAACGCATCCAAACATGGCATCTTGCTTAAAGGTGGTCGTGTTATCGAAGCATTGGCTAATGTGAAAGCAGTAGCTCTTGATAAAACAGGTACTATTACATCTGGTGAGTTCAAAGTTCACAACGTAGAAACTGTAGGCTCCCATGTAAGTTCTAGTCAATTACTATCCATGGCGGCAGCTATCGAAGCTGTATCTACACATCCAATTGCAACAAGCATTGTTTCTGAAGCAAAAGATCAAGGTCTTACAGTGGAACCTTCCGATTTCGTTCAGGAATTAGCTGGCGAAGGCATGGTAGGTATGGCAGATGGTCAACAAGTACTTGTTGGTAACCGTCGCCTTATGGAACGCTATGATGTACAAGGCTATCCAACAGAACCTGCTGAATACGGTACAGAAGTTCTTGTAGCCGAAGGTAATACATACCTTGGCCGTATTATCATCGCCGATGAAGCTCGTCCAGATTCTGCTGAAGCGATTGCTGATCTTAATCGTCAAGATATTAAAACTGTTATGCTTACGGGTGATGCTGAAGCAAGCGCTAACTATATCGCCAAAGAAACGGGTGTAAGCGCAGTACGTGCTCAACTATTGCCTCAAGATAAATTGTCCGTTGTTCAAGATATTCGCTCTGAATATGGTCCTACCATGTTTGTAGGCGATGGCATCAATGATGCGCCAGTTCTTGCTGGTGCTGACGTAGGTGGTGCGATGGGTAGCGGCGCTGATGCGGCTATCGAAGCGGCCGACGTTGTGTTCATGCGTCCATCTTTGACCGCTATTGCACATATTCTTGATTTGTCCAAATCAACATTGCGCGTGGCTTGGCAAAACGTTGTATTCGCCATTGCTGTTAAAATCCTTATCATGTTGCTTGGCATTTTAGGCTATGCATCCATGTGGTGGGCTGTATTTGGCGATACAGGCGTATCCATCCTTTGTATCTTAAACTCTGTCCGTATCTTGAGTAGAAAATAATACTGATAGATAATAAACTGCTCCTACATTGTATTAGGCAATGAGGAGCAGTTTTTCTATGTAAAACTTTCACAAGAGAATTGAATAGTACACCTAAATAGTATATAATTTTAAAGATGAGATACAGTATTTTCGCTCGGAAGGAGGGATAACATGATTACGGTGTACAAGCACATAGAAGAAGAATTAGTAGCCGATTACACGGTATCAGATGCCACAAAAGGTTCATGGGTAAATTTGGTGAACCCAGACCCCGATGAGTTATCCCTTATCAATATCCTGACGGAAATTCCTACAGATGTATTAAAGACCGCCCTCGATATGGAAGAACGTTCTCACGTGGAGTTAGAGGACAATTATATCTTTGTTGTTATCAACATTCCTGTTGTTCGCGGCAATGATATGTACGATACGGTGCCACTTGGTATCTTTTTGACGCCAGACTTCTTTATTACCATCTGTTTAGAAGAGTCTGAAGTGTTATATCCGTTTATTTCCAATCAGATTTCTACGTTCTATACGTATAAAAAGACGCGATTCTTGTTCCAAATTTTGTACCGCACGGCGACCATGTTCTTGCGTTACTTGCAACAAATCAACCGTCGTACCGACGATATCGAAGTTCAATTGCGTCATACTACAAAGAACAAGGACTTCTTCCAATTGTTGGAATTACAGAAATCCATGACATACTTTACGTCCGCTTTGCGTACGAATGGTACCGTTATGGAGCGTTTATTGCGCTTGCGTGGTCACAGTTCCTACAAACACCTTCTCAAGATGTATGAGGAAGATGAGGATCTATTAGAGGACGTTATCATCGAGAATAAACAGGCCATCGAAATGGTTGAAATGTATTCTAATATTTTGATGAACATGATGAACGCCTTTACTTCCATCATTTCAAACAACCTTAATATGGTTATGAAAATGTTGGCAGCCTTGACGATTACCTTGGCCGTACCGACCATTATCTTTAGCTTGTGGGGGACCAATGTGCCATTGCCGTTTCAAAACGATGAAAATGGTTTCTTCGAGGTTGTGGGCATCTCCGTAGCCTGTTCCATCGTGGCCATCATTGGTATGTGGAAAAAAGATCTTTTCTAAGATAATAACTATAATAGATATGCTGAAAGCTGGCTTTAGGCCAGCTTTTTTGTCTCTAATATAAGTAGTTCTACATGGGAGATATCTGAGGTTACCTATATTCAATTGTTGCACACTTCAACACAAATCTGCTATAATATACCATTATGGAGAGGTGTCCGAGTGGTTTAAGGAGCTGGTCTTGAAAACCAGTGACTCCGCAAGGGGCCGTGGGTTCGAATCCCACCCTCTCCGCCATTCAATTTTATGAATTTCAATGACTATCAAAGAATATGAAAGCATGAATAAAGCTAGATGATACCTGCTTTATTGATACTCTTAGATATTCATAAGTAGTCTATAAGTTAAGTATAATCTGCCCCCTTTTTTGCCCCCCTAAAATTTATGTGGTAGAATAGAGGGGAAAGCAGTAAATATAATGTTTTCAAAATCATATAATCATCTCTAAAACCCTTTAGGTTATCGCCTAGAGGGTTTTATATTTAGCTTTAATCTCGTACTTGTGCTATACTATTTGTATAATATAAATCTTTAGAGATTGGTTGGGCCATTTGTTGCCTGTTGCCCTTTTCTTTTGATTTATTGATATAGAACCCTTTATCTAATCGGTAGAGGGTTCTTATTATATATTAGAGTATGTTAACAAATGTCAATATATGTTTAATAGCTTTGTATGAAATTAGATATAGGTTCAATTATTGACGATGTTTGATATATCTTTTATACTTATAGTATCAAAAGCAGTATTACTAGTCATTTGACCGACCGCTTGGCTATTGCCACTCTGCGTTGGGGGACTAGTAGTACTGCTTTTTTGTACGCTTTATTAATAGATAACCTTAACTTTTCTTAACCACTTAATACGGTATGTTTTGATGTAACAGTAATGTAACATTGATGTAACAGGTTTGTAACGCTATTACATTCTATTAATAGTAAACCTTAGTTTTCTTTAGCCTTTTTTTAGGGTATCTGAAATGTTGGGTTTTATTGAAAGCATCTAATATATAAAAAGCCCCCATTTTTTAGAATGGTGGGCTTGTTTCTGTGCTATACTATGAGTGTTACTTCCCTAGACTGGTAACAGAAAGGGGGTTAGGCTGTGTTAGAGTTATTCATTTCCTTAATTGTATCTATCATAGCAGGTGTAACTTGTCACTACATTTGCAAGTGGCTAGATAGATATTTCAGCAAGTAACTAGCACATATAAAAAAGACGGTATTCGCAGTACCGTCTTTTTTCTTTTGCGTTAAGCGATGTTAGTTATTCATTTCCTTAGTCAATTATTATAGTACATCGGATACTTAATTTTGTAAAGTATTAGATACTCATTCATTCTCATTGATAGTCTATGCTTTTCAGTCATAGAAAAATATTTACTTCCGATAATATATACTTAGTGGAAGTAAAAACGGAAGTTATTTTTTAGAAGAACCGTATCATTACTGGTGTTATAGATTATTACCATAAGTCATGTATAATTGACATTTCAAAAGTGTATATCTTGATTGATTTATACTGTTTATACTGTATGTTTAATCAAAATAGATACGCTTATATAGTCATGGGTTTTCATTGTACTTCTCATTTAGATATTTTTTAGCTTGTTCAATCGTAGGAATTTTAATATTAAGACTAACAATCTTTTTAATTATCCGCCTAGATTTAGCATAACTTATTTTTTCTCTTTCGTCTACGTAAGCATTTATTAAGTATAGAATATCTGAATGGGCTAGGGCGGTAGTTTTGAATAGGCAATCTTTTATATGTAACCGCATCATAGATGTATTGATAAGTTGTATAGCTATCTTTTCATGCTTAACAATCTCATCTGATATATCGTGTTTCTTGTTGGTGCGTGATGCTATACCGCCATATTTAGCAATATTAGCAGTAGGGGTATAGTGATTAATCATTTCATTCAATTCAAGATACTTGTTATTAAGTCGCTTATAACTTAACAAAGTATCTTTTATGGCCTGCTCTTTGGTAGTTATTATAGTTTTAGATGATTGAGTAGCTGTGTATGAGTAGTTACTAGTGTGGCTTTCTTTAGTGGTTTTAGGCTTGTTTAATTCCTTTCGTATAACTTGCTCATCTCTATATGCTCTATAATCGCTTGCGTTCATTCATTCCTACCTTATCATCAATACATGTATACGCATTGTATCCATATTGTATACGTGGTTGCCAGTTGGTTGCCATTTGGTATACCTAATTTAGTAAATTCTCGTTGTTTGTTCGTGGTTTGGTTTGATATACTCTCTGTTTAATCACGGTTAAATAGGCAATGCTTGATAATTAATATTCTAAATATCATGAATTGTATTAGTTCCTAAAAATAGAAAAGGCGAGGTGAAACGCTCGCCGTTTTTCTCCCCTCTTATAATCTCCCCTCTATCTCTCCCTCTTTCTCTTTTTTTTAGTCTTTTTCTAATTTTAATTTTTTTTCTTTTCTTTTTTTTATTCTGATTTATTCTATTCTACTCTATTCTTATTCTTATTCTATAACGCTTTCGTTACTTTTCGTAACTATATCGTAACAATGTAGTTACGTTTTGTAACAGATAAGAGGAGAGAATAAACGATTAAAGCAGTAACTATCTAGCTTAACATGTTATTTTGCTCTTGTTGTTTTTTTCTTATGCGTGAGTTTTTCATGCGTGTTTTGGGTTTGTCAGCACCTGTACAATCTTCGTAGCCATGAATGTAAATATAGGTTTTATCATCTGATAAGGTGGCTTGGTTATTATCTACGAGGAAATCAATTAGTGTTCTACAATCATCGATGTTTTCACCGATTGCAATAGATATTTCTTCGGTAATATCATCACCCATACCCTCATAACAGATATATCCATTATGCTTAAGGCTTAATAAGATAACTCTTTGATATAAGAGGGCGAGGGTATCGCCTTTTTCTTTTATTCGTAGCTTTTTGATTATCAATGTATCAAAAAAATCATGGTGCAATTTTACCCAAAAATAATGTTGCTTATCGTTGATAGGGTCTATCTCTTTTTCTGTTTCACTTTCAGCAGTTTTTTTTGTGGGTTCTATTGGTGGTAGTCCATTTAATTTAAGTAATCGATTATATATATTGTCAAAATCACATTCTTCGCCTTTTTGCAGTTTCCTATTATATTCTGATAACGCTTGTTCTCTTAGTGTATCGCTTTCACATAAGCCCATATAATCACCTCTCTTTGTATTCACTAGAAATAGAATGTATGCTAAGATAAAAGAAAGGTGGTTCTATTAGCGTAGATATAACCTTTCTAGTTGCCTGTGATGTTACCGCATCATGGGCTTTTTTATTTGTGTACTCATTGTTTTTGTTCCATATATTCCGCCATACATTCAACACCTTTATCAAAAAGTTTTAAACTCAGAATAGCTACCATTTCATATATATCTAATCTTCCGTTTTCGAATTTATCAATGTAATCTCTTCCAATTTGACATATTTCAAAATGTACTTTATCAGTCATTAAATCTTTCATATTGTTACTCATTTTAATTCTCCACGCTAACAGGTTCTAAATAACATTTAACATCGGTAATGTTTTCTTCCGTTTTGTAATTAAACTTACTATTAAACGTGATAATCGCATTAAGTCCGCAATCATCAAGACCGATAACTATTTTATTTTCTGTATTTTGTTTAATTGTGATATTATGTTTAGCTTGTTTCATTATGCTTTTAGTCCTTTCAAATCTTGCTCTTTGAGGTAGTCGGTAAACATTTGAACATCAATTAATACAAGGTTTCTATTTAATCTAGTAACGCAACTCTTGTATTTATCATCAAGTAGCATTTTACCGATAAGCCTTGTTACTGTACTCCGACTAATACTAAACATGGTTACAATGTCTTTAGGTTGAACCATGATAGGTGAGAATGTTCCAGTTTGAGGAGTAGAAAAACCAGTTTTCATAAAAATTATCCTTTCTGTAAAAATAAAATTCATTTATTTAGCCTGTATGCTCGTTTTTGTGTGTGGCTTGATAGATTATACCTAACAAGATTAAAACGCTTATTTGAAATGAATTAGGCTAGGCAAATCAAAAATATTAAAGTGTGATATATGCAGTAATTATCTATATTCTTAGTGGTTTTTTATGTGATTATTACTGAATATCCGTGAGTATCAATGTATGAAATATTACTAAAGCAGGTGAGGTAATTATATGATTTGATATGAAATGCTTTAGTAATTTCTTTCATTGTTAGTCATTTTATAATTCTAATTTAATTTCTTGATAACATTTACCCTCATGTAATAGGGCTATTGTTTTATGTTCTAAATACTCTAATTTCTGAATTTCTTCCGCCGTCATATCTTCCTTGTATTTAACACGGCTTTTTGATGCGGTCTTTATAAGTAGATTGTTAAAGTTTGTAATAGCTAACCGCCTTTTATCTTCGGTTTTCTCTTTGTATATAGGGCTATTAAATACCGCATCATGTAGCATCTTTTGTAAATCTTTACTTTCGTTATGGGCTATCATACCTTTTGTAAACGAGGTTCTTAGTTTCTTTAACTGATTGAACACCCAATCTCTAAATTGTTCAGCTTTTGCGGTATGAGATATACACCCAATTTCAAATATTCCTCTTTCTGTAAATAATCTGACCTCTTGATACTGTAATTTTGATTTTGTGGTACTTACGCATTGAGGGGTACCATAATTGCGTACAGGAACCTTTGAAATGAAAGAGTACTTTTTATCCTTTAAACGAGGGTTTCTGTTTAGTATCTGTTCAATACCATTTTTACTTTTATACCCAAAGCCTACCGCTAATTCATTAATAGTCATGAAAATGTCTTTCCGTTTAGCACTATAAAATGAAAAGTCATTTCCGCCGTAGTGTTGCGTTGCCATTAATTGCATATATTCACTTCCTTTCTTTTGATTAAAAGAATAACTCATCAATGGTTAAATGTTTGTTTAGTTTTTCAGATAGTACATTCTTGATTTTTTTCATATCATCTTGATTAAAACGTACTTTCCCATTTTCTTTTGCGTTATAGATTGTTAAGGATACTCCTAATATGTCTTTCATATCTCGTTGGTTTAATCCTGCCATTTTCCTATAACCTATTAATGTTTGGTATTGTTTCAAATTTTTTCACCTCTTAACTTTTGCGTTTAACTTTATTTAACCCTGTGATATAATCTTTTACAGAGGTGATTATATGGAAGATATTAATAGAGATATTGTACAAAGAGTTTATTTATCCAAGCGAATAAAGGAAATTAGAAACAAATTAGGACTTTCTATGACGGAATTCGGTAAGTTGTTAGACACTTCTAAAAATAGTGTTTCTCAATGGGAATCAGCTAAAGTAATACCTAACTCTGAGCGAATAAGGAAAATAGCTGAATTAGGAAATATACCTATAAAATTTTTATATCTTTCTGATTTAGATGTTGTTGATTTGAGTATTAAAATAAATCCACAATATACAAAATTAATGTCACCGCCTAGCTATTTCAATGATTATGAATCATGTATCGTTTATAGATTTGATGGGGAAATATCATTTTTAGTAATTAATGGTCAGCATTCACTAAAGGTAAGTTGTTATATTTATGATGATATGGGATACTGTTCTATTATTATTGATGCTGAATCATTAAAGAAAATGCCACATCAGTTTATGTATTTTACTGACCATGAATTTGAAGATAGTAAATATCAATGTGATTTAGTGGAATCGATAAATAAGCAATTGCCTAAAGATTTGAATTTATTTATTGAAACTATAACATTTAGCTATTTTGACAGAGCGTTTGAAGAACGTAGTCTTTTGCCTTATTCCGATTCATATAGTTATGATTCAAATCCTATACTAAAAGAAATACAAGCTAAATTACTTGAATTGCGTGAGAATAACCCTATGAGCACTGTTATTACTGGTGAAGTCTATGAATGGTTAAAACATGAAATAAAAAATTTCGAAATGCGGAAAGAATATAAGTCTAAAAGAAAAGATTAATAAATTCTTTGTACATAGTAGAGGTACTATGTGGATAGAAGAAAGACAAAGTAAAAAGGGTACACGATATAAGTATTGTGAACGCTTTGAATTGCCTAATGGCGAGATACGAAAAGTATCTGTAATTTTTAATACTAATAGTAGTCATGCAAGAAAGCAGGCAACAATAGAGTTACAACGGAAGTATGAACAGGCGGTAAAAGACTTAGATATAAATAAGGTAGTAACATTCTATGATGTGGCCATGTCATGGCTTGACCATACGGAACCTACTGTAAAGAGGTCTACACATATCAACCATACAATATATGTAAATAAGATTTTTACATACATTGATAAGAGTTTACCCATAGCAGATTTAACGGCGGTTATATTGGAAGATGTATTACATAAGGTCTATTATGTTGAAAATCTTTCATATTCGTATGTGAGGGCTACTTTTACAACAATGAGGGCAATCTGTAAGCATGCTAAACGGAAACGATTAATACCTAACTTGATTGACTATGATGATATTGAGATAAAGAAAAAGCCTTTCAGCCATACGGAAATAGCTAAAAGGCAAGGTAAATTTCTTGATGCGGTTGAATTGAAAGATGCTTTATATCAACTATCAAAGGAAGATAGCCGTATCTCTTTATTGTTTGAGTTTATCAGCTTAACAGGTTTACGCATAGGTGAGTTATTAGCCTTGCGGTATTGTGATTATGATAAAGAAAACGCTACTATTAATATCAATGGTACAATCCAGTACGATTATAAAAATAGTAGCGAGGTTAAGCGAGGAACACCTAAAAATATATATTCTGTTCGAGATGTTTCCTTATCTAATAGGGCGGTTAGTATTCTTGATAGTATCATGTTAGAGAATAAACGGCGGTCTTTATGGTTCGAGGGATATATAGACCATGGTTATATATTTACTGCTAGCCGTGGTAACCCTTATGACATTCAATTCTTAAATAGGAAATTGAAAGCAGTACAGATAGAGGGGAAACATTTAACCACTCATATTTTTAGACATACTCATATTAGTATGTTAGCAGAATTAGGGGTACCGCTCAAATCAATCATGCAACGTGTAGGACATAATGACCCTAATACAACACTTAGTATTTATACTCATGTTACAAAATCAATGCAAGATGATGTAATAGAGAAATTAAACCAACGAAAAGCATAAGAGAATAGTTGCCCCCTTTTTTGCCCCCTAAATACAAGACATGCTTATAAAGCCAGTTACTATCAGTATAATAGGTTCAATACCTACTATCTCCGCCATTCAATTTTATACTTATAGTATCAAAAGCAGTATTACTGGTCATTTGACCGGCCGCTTGGCTATTGCCATTCTGAGTTGGGCGACTAGTAGTACTGCTTTTTTGTATGCTTTATTAATAGATAACCTTAATTGTCACTACATTTGCAAGTGGCTAGATAGATACCTCAGCAAGTAACTAGCACATATAAAAAAGACGGTATTCGCAGTACCGTCTTTTTTCTTTTGCGTTAAGCAATGTTAGTTATTCATTTCCTTAGTCAATTATTATAGTACATCGGATACTTAATTTTGTAAAGTATTAGATATTCACTCATTATGTTTGAAAAACTCTTTCTATTTATAGTATGATAGCTTTATATGTTATTTTTCTATAGAAAGGAGCTCGTATGAGTAGAATTGGTTTCTCGCGAACTCAGATTTTAATTCTCGTCAGCGTTTGGCTAACGTTTTTGATTAGCTTTGTTATGCGTCTATCTTGGGCGTCATTGATGCCGATTGTTAATGAAGCATTGAATTTTACGCCACAAATGGGGACGACCTATTTATCCGCCTTTTACATGGGCTATGCCATTATGGTATTACCAGGTGGTATCTTAGCAGATAGAATCGGTTATCGTTATACTATATTGGTTAGTTTACTCGCTATGGCGGTCATTACCGCATTGATGAGTACCATTGATAATTATACCTATGGATGGGTGTTGCGTTTCTTATTAGGTATCGTATCCGGTCCTGTACAGGCCTCTTGCTTGAGTGCCATTGGGGATTACTTTGGTCCTAATCAACGTGGCGCAGCCGTTGGTATTTTCATGTCTTGTACATCGCTTGGGGTGGCGACTGTAAATTTATATGCCCCTTATGTAGCAACGAATTATGGTTGGCAAAATGCATTCCTCTTAACTGCTTTGTTGCCAGTTATTATCTTTATACTTAGCTACTTTACAGTTCGTAAGCCAAGTGCTGAAATCCTAGCTCAACGTGAAGCGGAGGCTCATGTCGAAGCGGTTTCTGTAGGAGAAAAGCCATCCATAAAAGAAAACTTGCTTCACGTATTAAAAAATCGCAATATTCGTTGCCTTGCGTTTGCCGGCTTTTTCGCTACCGGTGCTACATGGGCGGTGGCTCAATGGTCAAACTTGTACATGGTAAAGCAACTAGGTGTTAACGCCATCTATGCAGGTCATGTTATGTCCGCTTTTGGCTTGGCTGCACTTATTGCAAAGCCAACCATCGGTATTTTATCCGATATTTTGCCGATTAAGAAAAATCATTTAACAGCACTCGTTATGTTCTTATTTGGACCGGCCTTAATACTCTTTGCGAGCACCACAAACCCAGATATGCTCTTTATTACAGGTCCAATTCTTGGTATTGGCGCATTCATGCACAGTGCGTTGACGAATGCTCTCGTTGTACAATCAGCAGAACCTCACTTGCGAGGTACTACGGCAGGCTTTGTAAACTTATTTAATCAAATCGGCGTTATGTTGGCGCCTATGATTTTAGGTAGTATGCTAACTGCAACTGGTAGCTATAAATCTGCATTGATGACCCTTGCTATTGCACCAGTTATCGGTGCCGTTGCCTTGTTCTTTGTAAGACTAAAAAAATAAATTTTGCTTGTGAAAGCCATAAAACAAACCCTCATCGATAACGATGAGGGTTTTCGTGTTTCTAAATGTTTTGGTAAATAATAATTAATGAGGACCTTGACCACCGCCATGGCCACCATCTCCGCGACCATCGCCATTACGACCACCGTTGTCACGATTACCATCGTTGCGATGACTATCGCGATTAGGGCTATTAGGCGACATGTCAGCATGACCACCTACATGACCTGGTTGTAAGCTTGGCTGCATATTAGTTGGAGGTGCTGGAGGTGCTGGTATAACACGATCCATTGGCGTAGAAATAACAGCATCTGTAGGAGGTATGAGACCAAATAATACGGTCCGTGTCTGTTGATCGACTACAGGAGGGAATACTTGAGGTGGAATATATGGATTATCATATGTATAGGTAATCTTTTCCATCTCTTTAGACGTATTATAGATAAATTCCCCAATGCGTTGTGATGGGCTATTTGGCGCCGCCACATGTTGACCGTAATCCTTTGCTAACCGTTGTTGCGGTAATGTATCGATAGGATACCCATTTTCCGCATAGAATGTTGGCTTCGATATTTTCCACGCAGTCATCGTTACCGGTGCATTAGGTTGTTGTCTATAAAATGTGAAGTTTGTATCATAGTCTGCAATTACGTTATTTTTAGTGTATAAGCTCAATAGTCGAGCTTGTACCGTTTTATAATTAGCAGCAGTCTGTTTTGTATGAATTGAGCTAAGGTCGACATACATATGTTCGGTATCGCTAGAATACGCTAGCTGATACTGAGTGGGCTTTTGCTCTATTTCGTATTGTGATATGGCAAATCCCGATTGCGAGGTACACAATAGGGTTCCCACGAGAGCTAATAAATATTTCATTATAATTCTCCTCTCCATGTGAAAAAAGTGTACCATGGTGTACTTAAGAATACATGAAAATGAGTAACATATTGTACTTTATACATATATATTTTACAATGTAGATGAATTAATGTACAGGGAGGAATTTATGAATATAATATGTTTTGGAGATAGCATCACCCGTGGATATGATGTGAGAGAAGGTCTCGGCTGGGTTGAACTATGTAGCGCCGCACTACCCGCATATCATATGGAAAATCACGGCATTGATGGACTATCTGTGCAAGGTTTAATCAATTATTTAGAATCCTGGTGTATCGACAAGTCCTATGAGGAGGATCGATATATATGCATTATGTGCGGTACAAATGATATTTTGCAAAATCGCGATAGCGACTACGTATATAACAAGCTCATTAAAGCCGCTACAATAGCCGGTGAAAAGGGGCATGTTATTCTGGGCCTTGAAACACAAATCGATAGTGAAATGGATGGACTTAATCATGTGGTAGTGGACGTAAACCGTCGTTTACAAGAATATGCCTTAGAACATGGTTTACAAACTATCGATTTTTACACCGTTCTTCATGAAGCCGATCAAATAGGACAAATTGTATTTGCCGGAGAGGTTCATCCAAATGAGCGAGGCTATCGCTTGATGGCCTATAAGGCATTGGAAACATTTACACGATTATAGTAGAAAAGAGCACGTTCCTGTAGGATGTGCTCTTTTCATTATATGTAGTGCTCGACATACGTCGTACACTGGAGGTCTATTATTTTTGTTTAGATGTTTTGTCAGCTGCAGCGTGTGCAGAAGCTGCGATAGCGTAAGCAGTGCCTTTCACAAGTTCATAAGTTTCACCACTGTTACCGGAAACAGTTACAGCTGCTACTGTATCATCAGTGATGGCGAACATAGCTGTTGCATATGGATGTTGTGCACCATTTGGTACTGTTACCGCGCCGGATTTTACAACGATGAAACGACCATTATTGTTGTATACATCGTAATTAGCCGCTTGTTTTACGCCATCATAGCTTTCATTATAAGCGAACAATGTGGAAACTTCGCCCAATGTTATTTGACCAGATTGTTGCATAGCGCGTAATTTGGATGCAGCTACGGATGTAGGTTGTGTCATGTTAACAGTAACGCGTAAGGATGTGTTGTTTACGATGGCTTCTGTAATAACATTTGTTGTAAATACATTAGCGATGCCATTACCAGCACGGTTGTAAGAACTTGCAGTTTTTACTTGGTAACCATTTGTATAAGCTGGTAAATCGAATGTATAAGAACGACCATTCAACAATACATCAAATGCGTTCAATTGGTTATTTCTGTATGTGGATACATAACCGCTACCGCTTTTGCTGAAAGTAAGTGTAGCTGGTGCATCTACAACTTGTTGTAGAGGTACATTAGGGCTTGGAATTGGATCCATGATTTGCATGCCTACAGCTGTTGTTTGTGGAGCCACGAAGATTGGGTCGCCTAATTCTTTGGAAACAGGCATTTGTTGGCTCATATCACCTGCTGTATAAGGAACAGCTGGCAATGGGGAATAGTTAGGACGCGGAGGCATTGCTACATAGCTTGCTTGTGCAACAGGTGCACTGTTTACAGGTGTGTATTCATATTGAGCTTGTTCTGCTGCAGCGCGTTCATAAGCGCGTGCATTTGCATCCATAGATGCGGCAAATGCAGAAAAAGAAACTGTTGTTGCTGCCAATACGGCAAATACCGTTGCAATTCGTTTTGTATTCATAATAAAGACTCCTAATCTCACATTTTTACAAATAACACTTTATCTAGGTTTCATTATATATGATGAATGCTAATATGTAAATAAAATATAAACAAATTTAATTTTTTTAATTTTTGTAAACAGAATAAGGGAAAAATGAGAATTTGTCAAATACAATTTTGATATTCCATGGTGTACAATAGTATATATATTTATAT
>SKEB01000439.1_pt1 | contig 36620 bp, 29 predicted proteins | sample 4826561 | NCBI WGS metagenome assembly SKEB01 (sample SAMN11008820, study PRJNA524170) | human gut metagenome | biome: Human fecal sample; material: Feces; isolation source: fecal sample from pouch patient p17 | host: Homo sapiens | place: Israel: Tel-Aviv | collected 2016-03-29
CATTATGGAAAAATGTATAGAAATCAAGAAAAATCCTTATAAAGTGAATGACAATTCATCCAAGCAGGGTGTAGAATAGTAAAATAATGGCTGAATAGTGATTGGAAAAGGAGAGAAAGCATGCTTCAGATACAACATATTTGCAAGGAATATCGAACAGGTAATCTGATACAGAAAGCATTGGATGATGTCAGTCTGAATCTCAGAGATAATGAATTTGTTGCTATTCTGGGACCGAGTGGTTCGGGAAAGACAACGCTTCTGAATATCATTGGTGGTCTGGATCGGTATGACAGCGGAGATCTGATTATTAATGGAATATCAACGAAGAAATATAAGGACAGAGACTGGGATTCTTATCGTAATCACACGATTGGATTTGTTTTCCAGAGTTATAATCTGATTCCGCATCAGACTGTTCTGGCAAATGTTGAACTGGCACTTACGATTTCGGGGATTGGCAAGTCCGAGAGAAGAAAACGTGCGACAGAAGCGCTTGAAAAGGTTGGTCTGGGTGCGCAGCTTCACAAGCGACCAAGTCAGATGTCCGGAGGACAGATGCAGCGTGTTGCGATTGCCCGGGCATTAGTGAACGATCTGGATATCCTGCTTGCAGATGAACCGACAGGTGCACTGGACAGTGATACAAGTGTGCAGGTCATGGATCTTCTTCAGGAAGTAGCGAAAGACCGCCTGGTTGTTATGGTTACACATAATCCAGAGCTTGCAGAGCAGTATGCGACAAGAATCGTTACATTAAAAGATGGTGTGATCCGTTCAGATACAGATCCGTTTGAAGTAGATGAAGCAACGATAGGAGTGGCAGAACACAGGAATATGGGGAAATCCTCGATGTCATTTCTGACAGCATTAGCTTTGAGCTTTAACAATCTGAAGACAAAGAAGGCACGAACGCTTCTGACTTCATTTGCAGGCTCAATCGGAATTATCGGAATTGCATTAATTCTGTCTCTATCTACAGGTGTGAATCAATATATTCAGAACGTAGAGGAAGAGACGCTTTCAGAATATCCGTTGCAGATACAAAGTACAGGCTTTGATCTGACATCCATGATGGTTGGGATGGACAGTGCTTCTGCGGACGATAAAAAAACAGACAAAGAGAAGTCAGATACAAAGAAAAAGTCAAAGGATCAGGTTAAAGTAATTCAGATGGTGACGAATATGTTTTCCACAATGGATTCAAATGACCTTGGTGCTTTGAAGAAGTATCTTGATACTGGCAAGAGTGGAGTGGAACAATATACGAATGCTATAGAATATAAGTACAGCATTTCTCCGCAGATTTATAAAGAAAATAAAGACGGTATCCGTCAGGTGAATCCAGATCAATCCTTTTCTGCTATGGGATTGGGTTCTTCTATAAGTACGAATAGTATGATGTCATCTATGATGAGTACAGATGTTTTTTATGAGATGCCGGAGAGCAGTAAACTTTATGAAAATCAGTATGAAGTGGAAAAGGGTCATTGGCCAGAGAGATATAATGAATGTGTTGTGGTTCTGACTTCGAATGGCGGAATGAGTGATTTTATGCTTTATACATTGGGACTTCGTGATCCGTTGGAGCTTGATGAGATGATCCAGTCCTTTATGAAAGAGGAAAATGTTACTACACCGGATGATCTGGGAACTTATTCTTATGATGATATTATCGGAACAAAGTTCAAGCTTGTGAACAGTTCTGATTATTATGAGTATGACAGTCAGTATCAGGTCTGGAAAGATAAGACGGATAATGAAGATTATATGAAATCACTTGTAGCGAATGGGGAAGATCTTACCGTGGTTGGAATTGTGAAACCCGCTGAAGATGCGAAAGCCTCCTCTCTGAGTCCGGGAATTGCATATCCGACATCATTGACGAAACATGTGGCAGAACAGGCAGCAAAAAGTGAGATTGTGAAACAGCAGCTGGCAAATCCGGATGTTAACGTATTTACAAATAAAAAATTCGGAGAGAAAGACAGTGAAAATGGATTCTCCATGGATTCTTTATTTACGGTTGATGAAGCAGCACTGCAGAAAGCATTTGGATTTGACGCAAGTGCGATGAACAATTTAGGAAATTCTTTGGATTTTGGGAATTCGTTAAATCTCAGTGAGTCTATGAATTTGTCAAAAGCATTTCAGACAGGAAGTAATACGCTGGATCTGTCGGGACTTGTGAATCCAGATTCTCTGAACTTAGATCTTTCCGGAATGCCGCAGATGAATCTGGGAGAGATCGTTTCGAATCTGGATCTGAAGGTATCACCGGATGGTATGAAACAGATGGCTTGTGGACTGCTGACGGGATATCAGGAGTATGCAAAGACACATCCAGAGGCAGATTATTCAGGTCTTGGAGAGGATTTTACAGCATTTCTTAAGACAGATGCAGCAAAAAAGATTATTTCTGACAATATAAAAGATATCATGAAATCAAGCGGAACTGTGACGATTACAACCGAGAAAATACAGGAATTGATCAAAAATATTATGGCTGGATACGAACAGTATATTACGGAAAAAGGATATACAGATCCGGATCAATTTGATGAATATTTGATGGAATATCTTCAGACGGATGAAGCGAAGAAAATAATTTCAGATTGGATGTCAGAAGTTATGCCGGAAGATCCGAAGATTGAGATAACACCGGAACAGCTTGAGAAACTATCAGATGACCTTGTGAAAGGCTATTTGGCATATGCTTCTGAGAATAGTCTTCCGGATCCGTCTAAGATGGGAGAACATTTCATGGCTTATCTGCAAACAGATGATGGAAAGAAGCAGTTTCAGGAAGGTCTGTCAGCAATGATCGATATGGATCAGCTGGAAAGCCAGGTGTCAAAAATCATCGGAAATTATATGAATCAGGCAATGGGGACTATGGGAAATGCGATAGGTCAGGTACTTGAGACACAGGTGTCCTCTGCAATGACACAGATTGTCAGTCAGATGACAACTGGGCTTGAATCTGCAATGAAACAGATGATGACCAACGTAGGAACGCAGCTTCAGAACAGCCTCGGAAATGCAATGCAGATTGATCCGACAGCATTTGCAGATGCATTTCAGATGAATATGACGGAAGATGATCTGGCGGAGCTTATGATGTCGATGAGTGGGAAAGGCTTGGCTTCTTATGATAGTAATCTGCAGAAACTGGGATATGTAGATTTTGCAGTCCCGTCTGCTATTAACATTTATCCAAAGGATTTTGAAGGAAAGGAACAAGTAGTAAAAATTCTGGACGATTATAATAGCAGGATGGAGGCAGAAGGGAAGGATGAGCAGGTCATTACTTATACCGATGTAGTTGGAACTTTAATGTCCTCTGTCACAACAATCGTAGATACGATAAGTTATGTGCTGATTGCATTTGTAGCAATTTCTCTTGTGGTATCTTCCATTATGATTGGTGTTATTACCTATATCAGTGTGCTTGAGCGGAAGAAGGAAATTGGAATATTAAGAGCAATCGGTGCGTCAAAGCGAAATGTATCACAGGTATTTAATGCAGAGACATTTATTATCGGACTTTGTGCAGGACTGATCGGAATCGGACTGACTTTATTACTTCTGATTCCGGGAAATGCGATTATTCACAGTGTGGCGGATAATGCGAAGGTAAATGCAGTTCTGCCGATTGTTCCGGCAATCATACTGATTTTATTAAGTGTTGTCCTTACATTACTTGGTGGACTGATCCCATCAAAGAAAGCAGCAAAGAGTGATCCTGTGACAGCGCTTCGTACAGAGTAGGGGACTGGTGAGAAGAATGGAAAATTTAGTTTTTAGTCTGAATGCAACCGTACCGATCTTTTTGATGATGGTACTGGGAATGCTGTTCAGAAAGCTTGGCTGGATGGATGAAGAGTTTGCAGCAAAGATGAATAAATTTGTCTTTCTGATTCCATTGCCGGTATTGTTGTTTGGTGACCTGGCAAAGGTTGATTTTAAAGAAGTGTGGAATATCAAATTTGTGATTTTCTGCTTTGTAGTAACATTTATCTGTATTACAATTGCTGCACTGGTATCTTGCATCTGGAAAGACCGTTCAATCCAGGGGGAATTTATACAGGCTTCGTACCGGAGCAGCGCAGCACTTCTTGGAATTGCATTTATCCAGAATATTTATGGAAATGCAGGGATGGCTCCACTTATGATCATTGGAAGTGTACCACTTTATAATGTGATGGCAGTTATCGTGTTATCCTTTTTCCATCCGGAACGAAAGGCAATTGATAAAGCTGTATGGATGAAAACGTTAAAGGGAATCGTAACCAATCCAATCATCATTGGAATCGTGGCTGGTCTGATCTGGTCAGCCTGCAAGATCCCAATGCCGGTAATTCTTAATAAAACGGTGACAAGTATTGGAGGAATGTCCACACCAATGGGGCTGATGGCAATGGGAGCTACCTTTGATTTTAGGAAAGCACTTGGAAAGATCAAACCGGCTGTGACAGCAACAATTATGAAGTTGATCGTATTTGTGGCAATTTTTCTTCCGATTGCTGTGAAACTGGGATTCCGTCAGGAAGAACTGATTGCAATCCTTGTAATGCTTGGATCTGCAACAACAGTAAGCAGTTTTGTTATGGCAAAGAATATGGGACATGAAGGAGTTTTATCATCAAGTGTAGTGATGCTGACAACATTGTTCAGTGCATTCACGTTGACAGGATGGCTGTATGTGCTGAAAGCGTTTCAGCTGGTATAGGAATAGGAAATTTACATCTTGTTGCGTAGGAGGATAAAAATGGCTGTTGGTCGCACATAGTACGAACAATAACAAAAAATGTTGAAAGATGGGGGTGTTGTGGGAAAAAGTTCTTGCAACGTCCCTTGTTTTATGCTATACTACGAACGTTGCTAAAAAACACGTATGTGGATTCCTTCCAAGGTGCCTAAGTCGAGACAGGAGTTTCGTCCGGTTGCGAAGGAGAGTAAAACATACGGAAGAAAAAAACCAAATGGAGGAGAATAACATGAGCGTTATTTCAATGAAGCAGTTATTGGAAGCAGGTGTTCATTTTGGACATCAGACAAGAAGATGGAACCCTAAGATGGCTCCATACATCTACACAGAGAGAAATGGTATCTACATCATCGACCTGCAGAAATCTGTAGGAATGGTTGACGATGCATATAAGGCTGTTTCTGACATCGCTGCAGAAGGCGGTACAGTTCTTTTCGTAGGAACAAAGAAACAGGCGCAGGATGCAATCAAAGCTGAGGCTGAGCGTTGCGGAATGTATTATGTAAACGAGAGATGGCTTGGAGGAATGCTTACAAACTTCAAGACAATCCAGAGCCGTATCAAACGTCTGAAAGACATCGAGAGAATGGCAGAAGATGGAACATTCGAAGTACTTCCGAAGAAAGAAGTTATCGAAATCAAAAAAGAGTGGACAAAGCTTGAGAAGAACCTTGGCGGAATCAAAGACATGAAGAAACTGCCAGACGCTATCTTCATCGTAGATCCTAAGAAAGAAAGAATCTGTGTACAGGAAGCACACACACTCGGAATTCCGCTGATCGGTATCTGTGATACAAACTGTGATCCAGAAGAACTGGATTACGTAATCCCAGGTAATGATGATGCAATCAGAGCTGTAAAACTGATCGTTTCTAAGATGGCAGACGCTGTTATCGAAGCAAACCAGGGTGCAGCTGAGGATGAGTATTACGAGGAGGCTGCAGAAGCAGCTGAAGCTGAAGAGGCTGTAGAAGAGTAATATCAGTTCTTGATATGAAAGAAAATGCTTCAGCCTGATTATCAGGTTGAAGCATTTTACTTTATAGAAATAGTTCTATAGAGAAAAGCATATGTTACTGCTTACAGTGACATACACATTATGAATAATGGAGGAAAATTATCATGGCAATCACAGCAGGAATGGTAAAAGAGTTAAGAGAAATGACAGGCGCTGGAATGATGGACTGTAAAAAAGCGCTTGCTGAGACAAACGGAGATATGGACGCAGCTGTAGAGTTCCTTAGAAAGAACGGACAGGCTAAAGCTGAGAAAAAAGCTGGAAGAATCGCTGCAGAAGGTATCGTTAAGACAGTTGTTAAAGATGACAAAGTTGCTGCAATCGTAGAAGTAAACTCTGAGACAGACTTCGTTGCAAAGAACGATGAGTTCCAGGGATTCGTAGAAGCAGTTGCTAACCAGGTAGTAGATTCAGAAGCTGCTGATCTTGATGCATTTATGGCAGAGGCTTGGGAAGCTGATACAACAAAGACTGTAAAAGATGCTCTCGTAGAGAAGATCGCAGTTATCGGAGAGAACCTGAACATCAGAAGATTCGAGAAAGTTGCAGCAGACAACGGTGTGGTTGTTCCTTACATCCACGGTGGCGGACGTATCGGTGTTCTTGTTGTTGCTGATACAGATGTTGTTAACGACGAGATCAAAGCAGCACTGAAGAACGTAGCTATGCAGGTAGCAGCTATGTCTCCGAAGTATGTATCCCGTGAGGAAGTATCTCAGGATTACCTTGATCACGAGAAAGAGATCCTTCTCGCTCAGGCTAAGAAAGAGAACCCGGAGAAACCGGAAAACATCATCGAGAAGATGATCATCGGACGTCTGAACAAAGAACTTAAAGAGATCTGCCTGCTTGATCAGGTATACGTTCAGGACAGCGACCTTACAGTAGGAAAATACGTTGATAAGGTAGCAAAAGAGAACGGTGCAAACGTTAAAGTTACAAAATTCGTTCGTTTCGAGACTGGTGAAGGAATCGAAAAGAAAGTTGACGACTTCGCAGCAGAAGTTGCAGCTCAGGCTGGAATGTAAGCGTCTAGCACAAGCAAGGCGTATATAAAAAGAAATCCTCGACACAAGTTTACTTGTGATCGAGGATTTCTTTTTATATGCATCGTGCGACGCACGTATAGCGAGATGAAGCAAAGCGAAATCGAGCTAAGCGTGCTTGTGCGGATGTCTTGATGCACCTACAATGCACAAGCTGTACCTAGACCAAAACCCCACAAGTTTACTTGTGATCGAGGATTTCTTTTTATATGCATCGTGCGACGCACGTATATAATGCCTAAGAAAAGACTTGACTTTTAAATATTACAAGTGTAAGATTTAAGAAAATAAAAGCGTTGAAAGAAAGGGGTATCTATGAAAAAAAGACGGAAAAAACAAAGCACTAAAAAATCTTACACTTGTAGGATTTTGAGATTAATAATGGCTATAACAGTAATTGCTATTTTGGGAGGTGTTTTATTAAAAAGGACGATAACGGAATCACCAGAAGACACACTTATGGAATATATGAACCATATTGAAAAAAAGGAATATGAAGTAATGTATACTATGATAGATTCAGATGAAAAAATTTATCTGACAAAAGAAGAATACATACAACGAAATTCTAAGATATACGAAGGAATAGAGGTCAGTGACATTAAAATCAGTCATATAGCTGTGAAAGAGAAAAAAGCAGATGCAGTTACGCTTTCGTATGAATCATCATGTAATACAATTGCTGGAGCAATACAGTTTGATAATATGGCAGAACTGAAAAAAACAAAACAGGGATATAAATTAGTATGGCAGGATAGCCTGATTTTTCCAGATTTAGAGAGTGATGATAAAATAAGCGTTACTACATCAAAAGCGGAGAGAGGAGAAATATTAGACCGAGATGGTAAAATGCTTGCAGGAAAAGGAGTAGCAACATCAGTTGGCATTATACCGGGAAAGCTGGAAGACAGGAATGTATCTATTGAAAAAATAGCGGAGTTATTAGAGATAGATGTAGAAACAATAAATAACAAACTCACAGCAAAGTGGGTAAAAGAAGATTCTTTTGTACCAATTGAAACTATTCCGAAAGTAGAAGAAATAGATTTAATGAAAATACAGCCAGAAGAAAAGACACTTGAGGAGCAGGATTGTCAGAATAAACTTTTGGAAATTCCAGGGGTTATGCTATCAGATGTGGAAGTTAGAACCTATGAGTTAGGGGAGGCAGCAGCTCATTTAATTGGTTATGTACAGTCTGTAACAGCAGAAGATTTGGAAAATCATCCAGGGGAAGGATATTCAGCAGAAAGTGTAATCGGAAGATCTGGGGTGGAAAAGTTATACGAAAAGCAATTAAAAGGAAAAGATGGTTGTGATATAAAGATTTTGGATAGTGATGGGGAAGTAAAAGAGGTTCTTGCAAGTATTTTTAAAGAAGATGGTATGGATATAAGATTAACGATAGATTCCGATTTGCAAAAATCATTATACGAGCAGTTTAAAGAAGATCCGGGGTGTTCTGTCGCAATGAATCCTTATACGGGAGAAGTATTGGCTTTGGTAAGTACCCCATCTTATGATAATAATGAATTTATACGGGGCATATCATCAGAGAAATGGACATCATTAAACGAAGATGAAAAGAAACCATTATATAATCGTTTCCGTCAAGTATGGTGTCCTGGCTCAACATTTAAACCAGTTGTGGCAGGAATTGGGTTGAAAACGGGAAGCATAGATCCAAAAGAAGATTTTGGAAATGAAGGTTTGGCATGGCAGAAAGATTTGTCTTGGGGATCTTATCAAGTGACAACACTTCATGAATATGAACCGGTTATTATGAAAAATGCAATTATCTATTCTGATAATATTTATTTTGCAAAGGCAGCTCTTAAAATTGGTAGTGAGAATTTTATGAATACTTTAAATGAAATAGGATTTAATCAGAATATGCCGTTTGAGATTGCGATGCAGGAATCAACATATTCCAATACAGATAAAATAGAAACAGAAATACAATTGGCAGATAGTGGTTATGGGCAAGGGCAGATTCTTGTAAATCCATTACATCTGGCAAGTATTTATACTTCATTTTTAAATGAAGGGAATATGATAAAACCGTATTTGAAATACAAAGAAGAAGCATCCGGTGAAACATGGATAGAAAATGCGTTTAGCAAAGAAAATGTAGAAGAAATTATGCAAGGGGTGGAAGGTGTTGTAAATGATCCGGAAGGAACAGGATATGCTGCACATCGTGACGATATTTTGCTGGCTGGAAAAACAGGGACAGCCGAGTTGAAGGCAACGAAAGAAGATACTTCTGGCAAAGAAATCGGGTGGTTTTCGGTGTTTACGGCAGATAAAAGCGTGGACAAACCAATTCTTCTTATCAGTATGGTTGAGAATGTGAAAGGAATCGGTGGAAGTGGTTATGTTGTTAAAAAGGATGCAACCGTATTGGAGGAATATTTTGAAAAATAAAAAAATTTTTACGGGGAATTATTACATATGTAAGAAATTTGCGATGATATTGATAGTTCTTATTGTTTTTACAGGGTGCGGCCAAAATCGAATTACGGAAAAAGAAGAAAAGAAAGAAAACGTAGAATCTGAAATGAATGCAGAAGTAAAAAAAACAGCGCAAACTTTTCGGTCTGTTTATATGAAGGAGAAGTCGGAGTTAAATACATTAAAGGCGAAAAGAAAAATTATCAATTGTCTGGAAGAGAAAGGATATGCGGCAGTAGATTGTGATAATCAGATTGATATGGTCAATCGTGAAAAAGTAGAAGAATTTTGCAAGGCAGCGGAGAAAGAAGAACAGGCAACAGTTGATATTGTTGTTGTATTTGATGAAGGGGAAATTATACAATATCATTTAGAGTCAATGAATGGAAAGATAAATGTTCGATTATGTCAGGTTAAATGGAAAGATAATAGTCCACAGGCTAATTATTATGATGAATATGAAGCATATGAGTGGAAATATACAGAAAAAGGATATTTGTTTCTGGAGGAATATCACCCACTGGGATTTGATGGAGCACCGGGTGAAACTGGATTCAGAGTGCAGCCATTAGATAAAACATGCCGGGAATTGAATCGAAAATATGTTATGCCGTTGGGGTATGCACTTAATAATCTGTTGATTACAAATTGGGATAACCAGAATTATACGGAACTTGATTTTTATGATCTTTATGAAAAAATGTATTATATGAAATATGGAAAGCAAGTTCCATATGAAGCAAATTATGGTGGAGCAGAATATGAAGTTCCAGAAGATGAGTTTGAAGAGGTTATAAAGACCTATTTACCATTTAGTAATACCGAGATTGAAAAGGGAACTTTTTATAACTCTGATAATAGAACTTTTAGATACAGACCGCGAGGGTTATATGATTGTGAATTCCCATATGAGCCATATCCGGAAGTTATCTCATATGAAAAATTACAAGATGGAACATTAAAACTTACGATAGAAGCAGTATGGGAAATCAGAATGTTAGATCAGGCAATCACCAGTGAATTGATGATAAAACCTATGGAAGACGGAAGTTTCCAGTATTTATCAAATAAGGTAATCAGTTCAGATCAAAATGCAAATGCAGGGTGGTATATGCCAAGGTTAACAGAAGAAGAGTGGGAAGAGAATTACAGTAATAATTAGGGGGCAATATGAAAAGAAAAAGTATTTTGTTAGTACTTTGTATAGGAATGATTCTGACTTCCTGTGAAAGTAAGATATCGTTAAACAGCACAGATGTAAAAAATGAGAAGAATCAGAAAAACACTACCATGGAAAATTCGGATAAGGGATATAATCTACCAATCGATGAAGACAAGAAAAAGGAAGCTGTGAACGATTGTGAAGAAATTATGGGCATTATCCGAGATATTTATTCTGAATATAATGGAATACAAGAAGCAGATCAGAATACTGCTGAGCAAATGATGAATCGGATGAAAGAAATTATCAAACAAAATGGGAATCCGGTCATTGGTTCCGATCATTATTCTGTTATGGATAATTATCAGAAGATGGAACAATTTTTAAAATCTGCAGAACAAGAAGAAAAAGGAAGTGTAATTTTATATGAAGCAGATACAGATGGTGGAATTACCAGAAAAGAATATAGTTATGATGGAAAAGAAATGAGTGTGATGTCCGCAAAAATGATCTGGAGTGAGGATACAGAACCTGTACTTACATACATATTGCTATCAAAAATAAAAGAATGGGCATATACTGAAAATGGGAATTTCTGTTATGAATTATGCGTACCTGAACCACCGGAAGTGACAGAGATTGTAGATGGAAGTTGTATTATCCGGGTAAAGCCTTTGAGTGAGGAGTGTCGGGAATATTCAAAAAAATATGTGAGTACGTTCGGCTATCAGGGAAACAATCTGTTATGTTCAAACTGGAATGCGGAGGATATGCAGGGGTTGGATTATAATGGACTTTATGAATATTTTTATCAAATGAAATATGGAGAAAAATTTACTGCAGAAAAAGAGGTTGTGGGAATTCCAGCAGAAGAGTTCGAAAATGTAATTATGACATATCTTCCTGTTACAAAAGAAGAATTGAAAGAATGGGCGGTCTACGATGAACAAAGTAATATGTTTATCTGGGAACGATTGGGATGTGGTAATTATTCACCAACACATTTTGGCTTGTCTTTACCGGAAGTAACAGAAGTCAGGCACAATGAAGATGGAACCATTGTTTTGACAATTCATGCAGTATGTGATTCTGTTGTATGTAATGATGTTGTTATTACACACGAACTTACGATGAAAATTCAGGATGATGGAATGATTCAGTATGTTGGAAACAGGATTTTAGATAATGGTATTGATAATATACCGAGGTATCAGTACCGATTAGGTAATTTGCAGAATTGATCAGCAGAGAAGAATGAAATAAAGAGAACTGATAACGGGAAATTATGCTATCAGTTCTCTTTATTTATTTCCAAATACCAAGATTAGAAAGTACAGATTCTGTTATTTCGGTAGCCTGACTTCCAGTTGCACCAGAAGAGGATTGAATATTTGTTGCGAAGTAGTAAGTATTATTCGCTGTTTCAATGTATCCGATAAACCAACCATTGACATCTTTACCATTGACACGCCCGGTTCCTGTTTTCCCGTAAAGAGAACCGGAAGAAGTAGTGGAAAGCAGCAGAGCTTTTTTTACTGCCTGGATATTTTTACTGTCAAAATGAAAATTATTTTGATAGAAATTCTGTAACAATTCCACCTGTTCTATAGGTGATATCTTCAGAGAGAAATCTGTCCAATAGAGATTTAGATTTGTTCCAGTATTCTGATTCCCATAGTTTATTGTCTGTAAAAATGTTCTTACGGCTTCAAAACCTGCCTGTGAATCAATTGCCTGAAAATACCAGTTTACGGAATTATGTATAGCCGAGGTTAAATCTTGATCGGCTTCCCATGAATTAAAAGGATATGGTTCTCCATTCCATGTGAAAGTGGAATGTTCTGGTGTAATAATTCCAGATTCCAAGCCAAGTAATGCATCATATATTTTATAAGTCGAATTCGGTGATACACGTGTGGAAGCATGATCCATATTATAAATATTCCATTTATCAGCAGACTGATCATATAAAACAAAACTTCCGGTGTAGTCCCCAAAATTGGAAGAAAGATTTAGCTGAGTAATATTCTTTTCGGTTGTGTCAAAATGATAGCCAGTCTGATCAGAAGCATAAACAGAAAGTATGGGAATGCATCCAATGATGATAGTAGAGACGAATATGCATATAAGATATCCACGAATTTTTTGTTTAAAAGTAGGTTGGTGGAATGATGCAATATTTAAAATGCGTCCTTTTAACTGTTTTATATTTCCACTGATTCCCATAGTAAAAGGGAATGGAGACAGAGCTATTGTTTCGGCAAAGTTAATCAGTGTATTTCCATATGACTTGTATTCTGTTTCTTTCAATAATTGTAATACAGCACTGTCGCAGGCAAGTTCCCGTTCCTGACGTATTCTTTTTAGAAAATACCAGATTAGGGGATTGAACCAGTAGAAAACATTTACTGTATTTATCAAATATCCAATTAGAATATCTTTATGCTTGTAGTGCTGCAGTTCATGAAGAAGCATATATCGAATATCAGTTGAGCTTATAGTTCCAACGTTAAAATCTGAAATCAAGTGAATTGGAAGATAAATGCGAGGATGCAGGAAACCAGCCAAAACAGGAGATTTCAAAAATGCTGTACTATAAATCGGAATGGTATGCTTGCTGTTCACTTCGTTTAAACATTCTATATAAAGAGCGTTTAGTTCTTCATTTTGAAGAGGTAAAGCAGAACTATGTAAGGCTTTTACTTGTTTTACTGAGCGGTAGAGAAGAAAAAACATTATGAATATACCGATACTCCAGAAAAATACAAGTAATGTGTGAATAAAAGTTGGTATTTGGGTGCTGACAGAGACAGCAAAATCATTTATTTTATCCAAATTATAACCATTACCAGAAAGAAAAGTGGTTTGAATGTCACCATTGGTACTTGAACTGGCTGTTAGCAAATGTCTCCACGATATAGAAGATGGGGCAGAGTTTATCGGTAAAAAGGGAACAATTAGAACGGCAAGAAATATAATTGAAAGATTATATTGCATACGTGCGGATAATTGCCTTTGCAATATATTTTTTAATCCCAGTAAACTACCTAAAAAAATACAAATGATGGCATTACACAGTAAAAATCGAAAACTAAAATATATCAAAATATGCTCCTCCCATGGTTAATGATTGGAAAGAAGATTCCGTAAGCTGGCAATGTCTTCTTCAGACAATTTATCATCCTCAATGTAAGAGGCAAGCATAGAAGTGATATTACCATTATAATATCGCTTTAAAAAAGAATTACTTTCCTGCCGAATATATTCGTCTTCCTTGACCAATGGAGTATAGACAAAAACCCGGCTTTGTTTCTCATAGGTTAATGCTTTCTTAGAAACGAGACGTTTAATCAATGTCTGAATTGTTTTAGGACTCCAACTGGAAATTTGTGTTAATTTTTCAGTAATTTCATTGGTGCTGATTGGTGCGTATTTCCAAACGATTTTCATAACTTCAAATTCAGCTTCTGAAATTTGAGGCAGATTGCTCATGTGATATTCCTCCAAATCTTACGTTTGTAATAAAAATATTATATATTGAAAACGTCTGATCTGTCAATGGAATGAAAAAGCTTGACTTTAAATCTTACAGATGTAGGATTTAAAGTGTGGCGAGAAGGATGGAGATGGAAAAATCAGTATTACGATTATTCAGAAATGGTTGAAATAGACTTAATCCTGGAGGAATATTTCAACGCAGCATGATGAAAAATAGAATAGTGGTGATAAAAAAGTACAAATGAAAATCGAACATTTGTACTTTTTTCTTGCCTTCATCTATATACTTTCAAAAAAATGTCTGATATAATAGGGACTGTTAATACTAAAATGATATGTTTTATAAGTAGCTAAAATAAGAGGATAAATAAATGAATCAAGAACATAAAATTGTTTTATATCAAGTGGAAGACACTAATATTTATGTGAATGTAATGTTTAAAGAAGATACTTTTTGGATGACACAAAAAGCAATGGCAGATTTATTTGAATGTACAACAGATAATATATCCTTGCATTTGAAAAATATTTATAAGGAAGAAGAATTAGATGAAAATCGAACTACCGAGTTTTTCTCGGTAGTTCAAAATGAGGGACAGCGTAACGTTAAAAGAAAAGTAAAATGTTATAATTTAAATGCAATTATAGCTGTTGGATATCGAGTAAATTCTAAGAAAGCTACACGCTTTCGGCAGTGGGCTACTAAAACATTAAAAGAATATATTACAAAAGGGTTTGTGTTGAATGATGATATGCTTAAAAACGGCAGACCTTTTGGAAAAGACTATTTTGATGAATTACTTGAACGCATTCGTGAAATCAGGGCCAGTGAGCGCAGAGCCTATCAGAAAATTACGGATGTATTTGAACAGTGCAGTTATGATTATGATAAAAACAGTGAGATAAATAGAATATTATTTGATAAACTTTTTAACCAAAGTTAGTAATTATGTAAATTTAGGAAGATTATTCAGGAGAAATCACATGGATCATTTTGAATTAGTGTCAGAATATAAACCAACCGGCGACCAGCCACAGGCGATCAAAGAACTAGTCGAAGGTTTTAAAGAAGGCAATCAGTGCCAGACATTGCTTGGCGTCACCGGATCTGGTAAGACATTTACGATGGCGAATGTCATCCAACAATTGAATAAACCAACGCTGATCATAGCACACAATAAGACACTGGCTGCGCAGCTTTATGGGGAATTTAAAGAGTTCTTTCCAAATAACGCAGTGGAATATTTTGTCTCCTACTACGATTACTACCAGCCGGAGGCTTATGTCCCATCTTCCGACACCTATATTGCGAAGGATTCTTCTGTCAATGAAGAGATTGATAAGTTGAGATTATCTGCGACAGCAGCATTGATCGAGCGGAGGGACGTAATTGTAGTTGCCAGCGTTTCCTGCATCTATGGTCTTGGTGAACCGGAAAACTTTGAGCAGATGATGGTATCGCTCCGTCCGGGGATGGAGAAGGACAGAGATGAAGTGTTACGCCAGCTGATAGATATTCAATATGACAGAAATGATATGGATTTCAAGCGGGGAACATTCCGGGTGCGCGGAGATACAATAGAAGTTGTACCGGCAGACCGTGGCGATACAGCTATCAGAGTTGAATTTTTCGGAGATGAGATTGACCGGATTTCGGAGATAGACATGCTTACCGGAGAGATTAAAAATACGCTGAATCATATTGCAATATTTCCGGCATCCCATTACGTTGTACCGAAGGAGCGTATGGAAAAAGCAATTAAAAATATTGAGATTGAACTGGAAGAACAGGTGAAATATTTCAAAGGTGAAGATAAACTTCTGGAAGCCCAGAGAATTGCAGAGCGAACGAATTTTGATATAGAAATGATGCGAGAGACAGGTTTTTGTTCTGGAATCGAGAACTACTCCAGACATCTGGCAGGGCTTGCACCGGGGCAGCCGCCCAATACTTTGATTGATTATTTCCCGGACGATTTTATTATGATGATTGATGAGTCTCATAAGACAGTTCCGCAGATTGGCGGTATGTACCACGGAGATCAGTCCAGAAAGAGAACGCTGGTGGACTATGGATTTCGTCTGCCGTCTGCGCTGGATAACCGTCCACTTAGTTTTGAAGAATTTGAAAGTAAAATTGATCAGGTACTGTTCGTGTCTGCGACACCTGGACAGTATGAGGAAGAGCATGAACTTTTACGTGCACAGCAGGTAATCCGTCCGACAGGACTTCTGGATCCTGAAATCGAGGTGCGCCCGGTTGAGGGACAGATTGATGACTTGATTGGTGAGGTGAAGAAGGAGATTGCAGGAAAACATAAGATTTTGATCACTACATTGACAAAACGAATGGCAGAAGATCTGACCGATTATATGCGGGAACTTGGTATTCGTGTCCGCTATCTGCATTCGGATATTGATACGCTGGAGCGGACAGAGATCGTGCGGGATATGCGTCTCGATGTTTTTGACGTTCTGGTCGGAATCAATCTTCTGCGAGAAGGTCTGGATATTCCGGAGATTACGCTTGTGGCGATTCTGGACGCGGATAAAGAGGGATTCCTGCGTTCAGAGACATCTCTTGTGCAGACAATCGGACGTGCAGCACGTAATGCAAAAGGTCATGTTATCATGTATGCAGATAATATGACAGATTCCATGAAGAATGCGATTGAAGAGACGAAGCGTCGCCGCAAGATCCAGATGGCATATAATGAGGAACATGGTATTACGCCAACTACGATACAGAAGAGTGTCCGGGACCTGATCAGCATTTCTAAGAAGGTTGCTGCCACAGAACTTCAGATGGATAAAGATCCGGAATCTATGAGTGAGAAGGAGCTTTTGAAGTTGATTGCCGATGTGACAAAGCAGATGAAGAAGGCAGCAGCAGAGTTGAATTTCGAAGCAGCAGCAGAGCTGCGTGATAAGTTGATCGAGCTGAAGAAGATGCTTAAAGAGTAGTAAAGGTCATTCCACCATTGTGTAAACATAGGAAGTTTCGAATCTTTTAAACCGGTTATCAATAAATGAACAGATATAGCCTCCGGCAGGGCGCACATTGTCCGGTGGACAATGGTTTTGCGCCGACCGAAACGGAGTGTAGACTTGCAGAGGTGCGCAGTAGAAGTATGTCATGCAATTACATGACGCGCACCTCGCAGCAAGAATGCCGAGTCATTCTTGAAATAATAAAAGGAAAGTTTAAAATATGGCAGCAAAAAATGAAAAAAGACAATTTATTAAAATACGAGGTGCAAATGAGCATAATTTGAAAAATATAGACTTGGATATTCCAAGAAATGAACTGGTAGTTCTTACCGGACTTAGCGGTTCAGGGAAGTCCTCTCTGGCGTTCGATACCATTTATGCGGAAGGACAGAGGAGATATATGGAGTCTCTGTCTTCTTATGCAAGACAGTTTCTGGGGCAGATGGAGAAACCGGATGTGGAGAGTATTGAAGGACTTTCTCCGGCAATTTCCATTGACCAGAAATCCACGAACCGCAATCCAAGATCTACAGTAGGAACAGTGACGGAGATCTATGATTATTTTCGTCTGTTATATGCGAGAATCGGAATTCCACATTGTCCGAAATGTGGCCGTGAGATTAAGAAACAGACGGTAGATCAGATGGTAGATCAGATCATGGAACTGCCGGAGCGCACGAAGATCCAGCTCCTTGCGCCAGTTGTCCGTGGAAGAAAAGGACGCCATGAAAAGCTTCTGGAGAGAGCGAAGAAAAGCGGATATGTACGTGTGCGTGTGGACGGTAATCTGTATGAATTATCCGAAGAGATCGCGTTAGATAAGAACATCAAGCATAATATAGAGATTATCGTGGATCGACTTGTTGTGAAGCCGGGAATTGAGAAGCGTTTGACGGATTCGATTGAAAATGTACTGCATCTGGCAGAGGGGCTGATGATTGTTGACATTATTGACGGGGAGCCGATGAATTTCAGCCAGAGCTTTTCCTGCCCGGACTGTGGAATCAGTATCGATGAGATAGAGCCGCGAAGCTTCTCTTTCAACAATCCATTTGGCGCATGCCCGGAGTGTTTCGGACTTGGATATAAGATGGAATTTGATGAGGACCTGATGATCCCGGATAAGAGACTGAGCATCAGCGAAGGAGCGATTACCGTAATGGGATGGCAGTCTTGTACGGATAAGAAGAGTTTTACCTATGCGATTCTTGATGCACTTTGTAAAGCATATGACTTTTCTCTGGACACGCCATTTCAGGACTATCCACAGGAAATCCATGATGTGATCATCCACGGAACGAATGGCCGTGAGGTGAAAGTTCATTATAAAGGCCAGCGCGGAGAAGGTGTCTATGATGTTGCATTTGAAGGACTGCTCCGCAATGTGGAACGCAGATACCGGGAGACTTCATCTGAGACAATGAAGGCAGAATACGAGGAGTTTATGAGAATCACTCCGTGTAGAAAATGTGGCGGCCAGCGACTGAAGGCGGAAGCGCTTGCAGTGACGGTCGGCGGTAAAAATATCGCAGAAGTGACAGAGATGTCCATTGAAAACCTGCAAACATTTATGGGCAGTCTGGAGCTTACGCAACAGCAGAAGATGATTGGAGGACAGATTTTAAAAGAGATTCAGGCGAGAATCAAGTTTTTGATGGACGTAGGTCTGGATTACCTAACTCTCGCCCGTGCTACCGGAACATTATCCGGAGGAGAAGCGCAGAGAATCCGTCTTGCGACACAGATTGGTTCAGGTCTGGTGGGAGTGGCTTATATTTTGGACGAGCCGAGTATCGGCCTGCACCAGAGGGATAATGACAAACTGCTCGGAACACTGAAGCATCTGCGTGATCTTGGGAATTCTGTCATTGTCGTGGAACATGATGAGGATACGATGCGTGCGGCAGACTATATTGTGGACATTGGACCTGGTGCCGGTGAGCATGGAGGAGAAGTAATTGCATGTGGAACCGCAGAGCAGATCATGAAGAATAAAAAATCCATCACAGGGGCTTACCTTAGTGGAAGAATGCAGATTCCGGTACCGGAGCACCGCGCGAATCCGTCAGGTTGGATTAAGATTAGAGGAGCAAGAGAGAATAACTTAAAAAATGTGGATGTAGAGATCCCGCTTGGTGTGATGACCTGTGTGACAGGTGTGTCTGGATCTGGAAAGAGTTCGCTTGTAAATGAAATCTTGTACAAACGTCTTGCAAGAGATCTGAACAGAGCAAGAGTGATTCCGGGAAAACATAATGCCATTGATGGTCTGGAGCAGCTGGATAAAGTGATTGCCATTGACCAGTCACCGATTGGAAGAACACCGAGATCAAACCCGGCAACCTATACGGGAGTATTTGATCTCATCCGTGACCTTTTTGCATCTACAGCAGACGCAAAAGCACGTGGATACAAGAAAGGAAGATTCAGTTTCAATGTGAAAGGCGGACGTTGTGAAGCCTGTGCCGGAGACGGAATCCTGAAAATCGAGATGCATTTCCTGCCGGACGTTTATGTACCTTGCGAGGTTTGCCACGGAAAGAGGTATAACCGGGAGACACTGGAGGTAAAATACAAAGGAAAGAGTATTTATGATGTACTCAATATGACCGTGGAAGAGGCATTGCATTTCTTTGAAAATGTACCAAGTATCCGAAGAAAGATGGAGACGCTTTATGATGTGGGACTTTCCTATATCCGTCTCGGTCAGCCTTCCACACAGCTTTCCGGAGGAGAGGCGCAGCGGATCAAGCTGGCGACAGAACTGAGTCGGAGAAGTACGGGAAAGACCATCTATATACTAGATGAACCTACGACAGGATTACATTTTGCAGATGTGCATAAACTGACAGAGATTCTGCATAGATTATCAGCGGACGGCAATACAGTCGTAGTTATTGAGCATAATCTGGATGTGATCAAGACAGCAGATTATATTATTGATATGGGACCGGAAGGCGGTGACAAAGGCGGAACCGTTATTGCAAAGGGAACGCCGGAAGAAGTGGCTGAAAGTCCGGTATCATACACCGGAAAATATATCAAGCCGATGCTTGAAAAATAAGTATCTTCACAAATATTTAAGGAAAAAAGGGTTGCACTTCCTGAGAAAACGAAAGATAATGATATGGATAAAAGGGATAGCAGAAAGAAAGAGGTTATATCATGGCAGTAGATATTGGAATAGATCTGGGAACAGCCAGTATTCTTGTATATGTGAAGGGAAAGGGAGTCATACTCAAAGAACCTTCTGTCGTTGCATTTGACAGAGACAGCAATGAAGTGAAGGCAATCGGCGAGGAGGCACGTCTGATGCTGGGAAGAACGCCAGGCAATATTATCGCAGTGCGTCCTTTGCGTCAGGGAGTTATTTCCGATTATACTGTGACAGAGAAGATGATCAAGTATTTTGTTCAGAAAGCACTGGGAAGAAGAACATTTCAGAAACCACGTATCAGTATCTGTGTGCCAAGCGGTGTGACGGAAGTTGAGAGAAATGCGGTACAGCAGGCGACATTTGCGGCAGGAGCCAGAGATGTCTATCTGATCGAGGAACCTGTGGCAGCAGCAATCGGGGCAGGTATTGATATTTCCAAAGCATGTGGTAATCTGATCGTAGATATCGGAGGAGGTACGACCGATGTGGCCGTGATTTCTCTTGGAGGTACGGTAGTCAGTACCTCACTGAAAGTTGCCGGAGACGATTTTGATGAGGCAATTGTACGTTATATGAAGAAAAAACACAATCTGCTGATCGGAGACCGGACCGCAGAAGACATCAAGATTAAGATTGGAACGACGTATCCTCTGATCGAAAATGAAGCGATGGAGGTCAGTGGACGGAATCTGGTTACAGGACTGCCAAAGACAGTTACGGTGACTTCAGCAGAGACAGAACGGGCACTTCAGGGAACATCCAACCAGATTATTGAAGCAATTATCAGCGTTCTGGAGCGTACGCCGCCGGAGCTTTCCGCAGATATTCTGGAACGCGGGATCATGCTGACCGGAGGTGGAGCAAAGCTTCGCGGGCTGGAAGAGATGATCGAGGAGAGAACCGGAATCAATACAATGACTGCAGAGGAGCCGACGCAGGTCGTAGCAATCGGAACCGGAGAATATGTGGAACTTATGAGCGCAAGACGGGAACTGTAAAGAATGCCGAGGCATTCTTGAACTGTCGGGCAGATTTGGGACAATAGATGGAAGAGATTAAGGGATATGTAGAGCACATTGTATACCGGAATGAAGACAACGGGTATACAGTATTTAATTTGAATAATGATGACGGAGACCTGACCTGTGTAGGAAAGTTTCACTACATTGAAGAGGGAGAACTGTTGGAGCTGACGGGAGAGTACATTGTACACAAAGTGTATGGAACCCAGCTTCAGGTAGAGACTTCGAAGGTATGTCAGCCGGAAGATAAGGTGTCGATTGAACGTTATCTTGGTTCCGGAGCTATCAAAGGGGTCGGACCGTCGCTGGCAGGACGGATCGTGAAGAAGTTCGGTGGTGATACATTCCGCATTATTGAAGAAGAACCGGAGCGTCTTGCCGAGGTAAAAGGGATCAGCGAGCGGAAAGCCAGAGAGATTGCCATTCAGGTAGAAGAAAAAAAGGATATGAGGGAAGCCATGATCTATCTGCAAAAATATGGCATTTCTACGACACTGGCGGCAAGGATTTATCAGCATTATGGTCAGAGCGTTTATCGCGTAATAGAAGAAAATCCATATCAGATGGCAGATCATGTGCCGGGAGTTGGCTTTAAGACGGCCGATGAGATTGCGTCGAAGGTCGGGATACACACAGATTCCGATTACCGGATCCGAAGTGGTATTTTCTATACATTGCTTCAGAGTGTCAGTGAAGGACATGTCTATCTTCTTCAGGAGGTTCTGCTATATCGTGCCAGTCAGCTTCTCGATGTAGAGATTCAACATATTGAAAAATATGTGATGGATCTTGCTATGGAGAAAAAAGTTGTTCTGAAAGAGTCTGATGAAGGACTTCGTGTTTATTCCGCCCATTATTATTATATGGAACTCACGGTTGCAAAGATGTTGCATGATCTGAATGTAGATTTTGATGTGACACCGTCTGTTTTGGAGCATCGCATCCATATGATAGAAGAACAGGCAGAACTGGCACTGGATGACAGACAAAGAGAAGCTGTAATGGAAGCAGTGCGGCACGGAATCCTGATCGTGACTGGAGGACCGGGAACCGGAAAAACAACGACGATCAATGCAATGATCCATTTCTTTGAGGAAGAAGGAGCAGATATCCTTCTTGCAGCACCGACCGGACGTGCGGCGAAGCGCATGACAGAGGCAACCGGCTGTGAGGCTCAGACCATTCATCGCCTGTTGGAAGTCAGTGGCAATCCGGAAGATGATGATAAGAGAGATAATGTCGGATTTGGAAATGGATTTGGAAGAAATGCAGAGAATCCGCTGGAGTCAGATGTGATTATCATTGATGAAATGTCCATGGTAGATTTGCCGCTTATGAAGGCACTCCTTGACGCGATCATGCCGGGGACCAGACTGATCATGGTCGGAGACGGAAATCAGCTGCCAAGTGTAGGCCCTGGAAGAGTACTTAAAGACATGATCGCATCGGATTGTTTCCCGGTTGTAAAACTGGAGAAAATCTTCCGGCAGGCAAAAGAGAGTGATATTATCGTAAATGCACATAAAATTAACCGTGGAGAACCAGTCATATTGGACAATAAAAGTATGGACTTTTTCTTTTTAAAACGGTCTGATCCAAATGTGATCATCAGTGTTGTAATTACGTTGATCCAGAAAAAACTTCCAAAGTTCGTAGATGCCTCACCTTATGACATTCAGGTGCTGACACCGATGCGAAAAGGAAATCTGGGCGTGGAGAGGCTGAATAAAATCCTTCAGCAGTATCTGAATCCGCCATCGCCCCAAAAGCAGGAAAAAGAAGTGGGAGACCGCCTGCTGCGTGAAGGTGACAAGGTGATGCAGATTAAGAACAATTACCAGTTAGAGTGGGAAGTCTGCACGAAATACGGAATGACCATTGACAAAGGACTGGGCGTATTTAACGGCGACATGGGAATCATCAAGAATATCAACACTTACGAGGAGACGGTTACGGTTGAGTATGACGAACAGCGCCAGGTGAAGTATCCATATGCGATTCTTGATGAGTTGGAGCTTGCTTATGCGATCACGATACATAAAGCTCAGGGAAGTGAGTATCCGGCGGTTGTGATCCCGCTTCTTCAAGGACCAAGACAGCTTTACAACCGGAATCTGATCTATACAGCAGTGACAAGAGCAAGAAAATGTGTCACACTTGTGGGCAGTGATTCAGTATTTCAGGAAATGATCCAGAATACTAGCGAGCAGCGGAGAAATACAAGTCTGGCGGAGCGAATCCGAGAACTTGCATAGTGATCATAGAAAAATATAATAAAAAAAAGAATGTAAAATATAATAAAAAGTACGAAAAAAGCAGAGAAAGACAAGGAAAAATATGGTCAGAAAAGGTGTTGGATATTTTCTGGCCTTCTATCTGCCCTTTTTGTGGAAAGGTAAATCGTGGGGGAGTCTGCCCTTTGTGCAGGAAAGCTGTGGAAAAATTAGAGATTCATGAACCGCGATGCCTGAAATGTGGGAAACCAATCCGCTGTGAAGAGAGGGAATTTTGCCATGACTGCTATAACACAGAACACATTTATGAAAGAGGATTGTCGGTGTGGCTTCATAAACCTCCGGTGAACCAGGCAATTTACCAGTTAAAATATCATAATCAGAGATATGTTGCGAAGTATTTTGCACAGGAAATCTGTATAAAATATGCAGAAGAGATCCGAAGATGGAGACCGCAGGCACTTGTCCCGGTGCCTCTGCACAGAAAAAGGCGCAGGAAGCGTGGTTACAACCAGGCGGAGCTTCTGGCAGAAGAGATAGGGAAAATACTTGGGATTCCGGTCGTTGCGAATCTGGTAAAACGGGTTCATTACACTGGTTATCAGAAAAAGCTGGATCCCATAGGGAGAAAAAAGAATCTGGAACATGCATTTGCTCCGGGAGGAGATCCGGACAGACTTCCGACAGATTTTCGACGTGTCATTATTATCGATGATATTTACACAACAGGGAATACCGTGGATCAAGTGGCAAAAGTATTGAAAACTATGGGGTTCCAAAAAGTTTACTTTTTGACTATAAGTATTGGACAAGGGTACTGAGATTTGCTATACTGAAAATGATGTTTCATCGATAAAAAAGGATTTTGAGGTGCATATATGTTAGATGAGCGAAAAGTCAAGCTAATGACTCAGCTTGCTCTGTATGATCAGACGCAGGGAAAAGAGGATTTTAAAATCAGTGAATACTATCGAAAAGATTATGCCGGAGTGCACATTTTATATACGGTTCTGTGGGTGACAATAGGCTATATAGCAGCCTGGGCAATTGCGATGATCGCAGGACTTGATACTCTGATGGAGAAGATGTCAACAGCATTACTGATTACGTTGGTTCTCGCGGCAGTTGTTGGATATGTGGTAGTTCTTGTGTCTTATATTGGAATTGCAAGCCACCTGTATAATAAAAAGCATCAGGAAGCGAGACAGCGGGTAAAGAGATATAATCACATTCTGACGAGATTGTTGAAGATGTATGAAAAGGAGACAAAGTAATGGACAGTTTATATGTAATACGGGAGAGAATGCAGGATTTGTATTCCAGATACTCAATTGTGGCGGATAAAGCAATACAATTTGTTCTGGCGGTCATGACATTTTACATGATCAACAATAATGTAGGATTTATGAAGACACTGGCATCGCCGGTGGTGGCATTGGCACTTGCAATTATTGCAACTTTCTTTCCACCGATCATTACAGTGATTCTGGCAACAGCACTGATCCTTGTACATATGTATTCAGTATCCATCGCAGCACTTGTTGTAACAGCATTGATTTTCCTGATCATGTATATTTTTTATCTTCGTTTTACACCGAAGATGGCAATCGTTGTACTTTTGACACCACTGGCATTTGCACTTAAGATTCCGGTTGTTGTTCCAATCTCATGTGCACTGTTGATGTCACCGATTTCCATGGTGGCAGTGGGATGCGGAACGGTTGTATATTATATGATGGCTTACATGAAAAAAGCAGCCTCCGGTATGCAGGGCGCTTCTGTGAAAGGTATGATGGGACAGATTGGGAAATATGCAAAACAGGTCTTCCAGAATAAAGAATTGTGGATCGTCCTTGTTGCATTTATTATCTGTACACTGGTTGTTTATACGCTTCGCAAACAGGCAATCGCACATGCATGGACTATTGCAGTTATAACGGGAGCTGTTGTGAATATTGTAGTAGTGGCAATCGGAGATGTTGCTATGGGAGTCCATGCATCTTACGGTTCACTGATTTTTGGAAGTATCGGAGCAGCGGTTATCGGAGTGATTCTGGAACTGTTCTTTTTCTCCGTAGATTATTCAAGAAGTGAGAATCTTCAGTACGAAGATGATGAATACTATTACTATGTAAAAGCAGTTCCGAAGATTGTAGTATCTACACCGGAGAAGACGGTGAAGCGGATCAATGAACGACAGGAAACGGAGATCATGGATACTGCGGAAGTTAGAAAAAAAGCAAAAAAACAGGCACAGGAAAAGGCACGTCAAAGCGAGCAGGGACAAAAAAAGAAAAAACGTCCGGCATCAAAAAGACGTAATGTGATGGACGCTGATGTGGATCAGGAGCTTTTAAGAAGAAGTTTTGAAAATGATCCTGATATGAGATAAAAAAGAATTTTAAATGGGAAGATAAATAATTATAGCAAAAGGGGGTGACCGGGTGAAACAGTATATTATGCATGTATTAGGATCTGTCAGTCAGGAACTGTATTTTCCAGATGCGCATCTGACAGATATTATTGAAATCCTGATTTTGACATATCTGATCTATCAAATTGCAATGTGGCTGATCAATACAAAAGCATGGATGCTGATGCGAGGAATTGTTGTACTTGGTATCTTTGTATTGCTTGCAGCAGTTTTTAAGATGCATACAATTTTATTTCTGGCAAGGAATTCGGTAACGGTACTGGCTACGGCGGCAGTTGTAGTATTTCAGCCGGAACTTCGAAGGGCTCTGGAAAAGCTTGGGGAGAAGCAGTTCCTGAGTTCAATCGTACCATTTGAGACGAACAAAGAAAGCAGCAGGTTCAGTGAAGATACCATGGACAGTATTATTGATGCAGCTTACAATATGGGCCGCGTGAAGACTGGAGCACTGATTGTAGTGGAACAGGCAATACATCTGACGGAGTATGAAAGTACAGGAATTAAGATGGACTGTCTCGTATCCATGCAGGTACTGATGAATATATTCGAGCACAACACACCACTTCACGATGGTGCTATCATTATCCGTGGTGACAGAATTGTATCTGCGACATGTTATCTGCCATTGTCTGATAACATGGGGCTTAGCAAGGAGCTTGGAACAAGGCACAGAGCAGCGGTAGGCATGAGTGAGGTCAGTGATGCTCTGATCATCGTTGTGTCTGAGGAGAACGGCAAGGTATCTGTAGCACAGGGAGGTGTGCTTGACCGGGCAGTAACGAGGGAAGAACTTCGCGAGAAGCTGACTTATATACAGAACAGAAAGCCGGAGAATAAGAATTTCCTGCAACATATATGGAAAGGAAGGAATAAAGATGAAAAAAGGACTGATGAATAATTGGGGCCTTAAGATATTATCCTTCCTCCTGGCAGTGATGCTGTGGCTGATTGTGGTAAATATCGATGACCCGGTAACAACCCAGACATTTAATAATATACCGGTAGCGGTAACGAATGCAGAGGTGCTTGCGGCGACCAATCAGACTTATCAGATTGAGGATGGCACGCAGAATGTCTCTGTGACAGTACGGGCGAAGAGATCTGTACTTAATAAGATAAAAGCAGATAATATAAAAGCGACTGCAGACATGAAAGAGCTGACGCTTCAGACACAGATTCCGATCAGCGTTGAGATTACAGGAGTCAACTATGAAAGTGTAGAAGTATCTCCACGTAATCTTCAGGTAAAACTGGAAGATGAAGAGACGAAGAAATTCCCGATTGTTCCCAAGACGACAGGAACCGTCCGAGATGGCTATACACTTGGAGAGATTCAGGCAGTGCCGGAGATGGTATCTATCCGGGGACCGAAGTCTGTCATTGATTCCATCAGTAAAGTCGAGGCATCTGTCAGTGTATCCGGATTATCTGAAGACGTTGTGACAAAATCAGAGCTTGTATTATACGATAGTGATAACAATGTGATCGACCAGTCACTTCTTGCCAATAACCTTGGTACGGAAGGTGTATCTGTCAGTGTACAGGTGCTTGAGACGAAGAGCGTTAAGGTTGAATTTGATACTTCACAGATTACAGCAGCAGACGGATATTCCGTCAGCGATATCAAGTATGAGCCGGATCATGTAAATGTGACCGGCAGAGCGGAAGAACTGAAAAAGTTGAAGAAGATCTCAGTTCCGGCATCGGCACTTAATATGTCCGGACTGACTTCTAAGACAGAGAAAGTTGTGGACATCACAGATTATCTTCCGGAAGATATTTCACTGACAGATGAAAATGCCGGATCTGTAGTTGTGACTGTAGGAATTGACAAAGATGGAACAAAATCTTATGATATTTCTATGGGAGCCATCAAGGTAAATAACCTGGCAAATGGATTATCACTAAGCTATGAATCAGCAGATGTACTGGAGATTCAGATCCGCGGGCCGGGAGATATACTGGATCAATATAAGATCAGTGATAATGTAAGCATTGATCTTAAAAACTACCAGACGGCTGGAACTTATACAGTCCCGGTAACGGTAGGCGTTCCGGATGGCTGTGTGCTTGAGAGCACGGTATCTGTAAATGTTATATTGGAAGAGAAATAAGGAGCAGAGCTATGGTAAGTCAGAAAGTAAAAATCACAAATCCAACAGGACTGCATCTGCGTCCGGCTGGAATTTTCAGCAATATTGCAAACAAATTTGAGTGCCGGATCACATTTGAGTATGAGAATTCTATTGCCAACGCCAAGAGTGTACTAAGTATCCTTGGTGCCGGAATCAAATCAGGAGATGAGATTCTGCTGATTTGTGAAGGGGAAGAAGAAGAAAAAGCATTAAAAGCAATGATAGAAGCTATAGAAAGCGGATTAGGGGAGTAATAAATTGATTCGAAATATTTTATGCTATGCAGAGGAGTCTGCCCGGAGATTTCCGGGTAAGACTGCCTTTGCAGATGAAGAGACAGCGTGCACATACGACGAACTGATCAAAAGTGCCAGAGCAGTAGGAACAAGACTGGGAAGGGAAGTAACTCCTGGAAAACCGGTTCCTGTACTTATGGAGAAAGGCGTAAAAGCTATTTATGCATTTATGGGAATCGTATCCGCAGGCTGTTTTTATATTCTGTTGGATCCGAAACTTCCGACAGAACGTCTGAGATCAGTGTTGGATACATTACAGGCAGAAGTCCTGTTGACGGATCCGGCTTATGATAAACCAAGAGAGCGTCTGGAATTTGACGGCAAAGTCATTATGATGGAAGAGGCACTTCAGACACAGGAAGATGCGGAGTATCTTGATAATGTAAGAAAACAGAGCCGGGATGTGGATCCGCTCTACGCAATCTTCACTTCCGGTTCCACTGGTGTGCCAAAAGGTGTAGTTGTAAGCCACAGATCGGTCATTGATTTTATAGAAGAATTTACGAGATTATTCAATATTACAGAACATGATGTTATTGGAAATCAGGCACCATTCGATTTTGATGTGTCGGTAAAAGATATCTACTCTACTTTAAAATGTGGAGCAACTATGCAGATCATTCCAAAGAAGTTTTTCTCATTTCCGACAAAACTTCTGGATTATCTGGTCGAGCGGGAAGTAACGACTCTGATATGGGCAGTTTCTGCACTATGCATCATATCCACATTAAAAGGATTTGATTATAAAGTGCCGCAGAAGATCCATAAAGTTATATTCAGTGGAGAAGTAATGCCGGTGAAGCATCTGAACATCTGGAAGAAATATCTGCCAGAAGCTATGTACGTGAATGTTTACGGTCCGACTGAAATTACATGTAACTGTACTTATCATATTATTGACCGTGAGTATGAACCAGGAGAAAATCTTCCGATTGGAAAACCATTTCCAAATGAAAAGGTATTTCTCTTAGATGAAGAAGACCGGGAAGTGACAAAACCGGGAGAAAAAGGAGAAATCTGTGTATCCGGTACGGCTTTGTCACTTGGATATTACAATAATCCGGAACAGACGGACAGAGCATTTGTGCAAAATCCATTGAATCAATCTTATCTGGAGCCAATCTACCGGACAGGAGATCTGGCGTATTACGGCGAAGATGGAAATCTGTACTTCGCATCACGAAAAGATTTCCAGATCAAGCATATGGGACATCGCATTGAACTTGGAGAGATTGAGACTGCACTGGAGACAGTGGAAGGACTTGGCCGAAGCCTTTGTATGTATGATGAGGCAAAAGGGAAAATTCTGGCATTCTATGAAGGAGACCTGGAAAAGAAACAGATCGTCCGTGCAATCGGGACAAGACTTCCGGGATTCATGATTCCGAATGTATTTGTGAAAGTAGAAGAATTTCCACTTACGAAAAATGGAAAAATCGACCGTAAGAAACTGGAGGAAGCTTATGAATCAGGAAATCTTACAAGCTTATCTTAGACAGGAAGAGACTCCTGCGTATATCTTTGATCTGGATATGTTAAAATCCAGAGTTCAGATGATGAAAACGATACTGGGCGAACGGGCAGAAATCTGTTTTGCAATGAAAGCCAATCCATTCCTGATCGGACCGTTAAAGGATACGGCAGACAAATTCGAGGTATGTTCCCCAGGAGAATTTCACATTTGTGAGACAGTTGGAATTCCAATGGAGAGGATTGTACTGTCCGGTGTGAATAAGGAAAAATGCGACATCACCCATGCGATGCATACTTACGGGAATGCAGGCGTGTATACAATCGAATCCAGGAAGCATTTGGAACTTTTGGAAATGTGTGCAAAAGAAGAAAACATTACGATTCATGCACTGATCCGTGTGACAAGTGGAAACCAGTTCGGCATAGACGAAGAAGAAGTTTTTGATATTGTTTCTAAAAAGGACTACTACCCGCATGTGCGAATTGAAGGGATCCAGTGCTATTCCGGTACTCAGAAAAAGAAGTTCTCTAAGATTGAAAAAGAGCTGCACTGGCTGGATGACATACTTACCCGTCTGAAAGAAACATGCAATTATGATGCTGAAGTTCTGGAATATGGACCGGGATTTTATATCCCTTATTTTGAAAATGAAGATGAGGTAGATGATGAGTCATTGCTGCAGCAATTTGCAGATACACTTGCAACATTAAAATTCCAGGGGAAAATCACTTTGGAAATGGGACGCTATATTGCAGCATACTGTGGTTATTACGTGACTCGTATCGTAGATCAGAAAGTCAACCACGGACAAAACTACTGTATCGTAGATGGAGGACTGAACCATCTGAATTACTACGGACAGGCAATGGCTATGAAGATGCCGCATCATAAACACATTCCGGATGCTCCATTGGAGACATCGGACGAACAATCAGAAGTTCTTTGGAACATCTGTGGCTCTCTATGTACGGTCAATGATGTACTGGTGAAACAGATGCCGCTGAAACATGCAAAGATTGGCGACGCTCTTGTATTTGAACGGGTGGGTGCTTATTCTGTAACAGAAGGAATCTATCTCTTCCTAAGCCGGCGCATGCCAAGGATTCTGTTCTGGTCTGAAAAAGACGGATTTACAGAGGCCAGAAAAGCAACAGAAAGTTACCCGATCAACACGGAATGTACAGAAAAAATGAAAAAATAGAAAAGGAGATAATAACTATGGAAAAATTAATTGAGATTTTAGAGGACATTCAGCCGGATGCTGACTATGAGACATGTACAACATTGATTGATGATGGAATCCTGGATTCTTTTGCAATCCTGTCTATCGTAGGAGAATTGGAAGACGAGTTCGATGTATCAGTAACACCTGCTGACATTATTCCGGAAAACTTTAACTCAGCACAGGCACTTTGGGCTATGGTACAGAGACTGCAGGCTGAATAAGAGAACAAACGGGGACACGAGAATGACAAAAAGTACCATGTTGACACGAGAAAATGCCTAACATGGTACTTTTTTATGTTTTGCGATAACATTTTTTTATCGCAGATAGTCCGGCCAGTCTTTGGCCGGATGATACATCAGAAAAGTGGAAAGGCTGGCTAAAAAGTCTCCGACAGATGGTCTTGCGGTCATGCGATATCCAACAACAATCTGGAATAAAAATTGGTTCTTCTCCCAGATGACTGCAATCATTGTACGGATATTCCGTTCAACGCAAGGAAGCGCAATTTCGCAGGATTCGGCAACTTTTGGGTAAAGTCTGGTGGTAAGAGATGTCAACAGCTGTTGGTCCGCCAGAACATATTGAAGAGCTGTTACGGCTGGCGTAAAGCCGGCATAGACCGGAGAAGCACCAAGAGTCCGAAGCAGCTGTTCAATATCCTGTGCTGAGACATCAGAACCAGATAAAGGAACCAAAAAAACCCCTCCTTTTCAACAAATCTCATCTTATTATAACAAAAACGAATAGGTATGCAACATTTAAACTAGAAAAAGAATAGTTCCGTATTATGAGACAAAATGTTATAATTGAAGCAGTGCCAGAGGATTTGGTTCATAAATTGACGAAAGAGAAAACAGGTGACAGCATGCAAGTAGGATTGAACATTAAGATTAAAAGAATCGGAAGAGGGTATACACAGGAAGAGATTGCAGATGCCATCGGTGTCGCCCGTTCTACATACACAAGATACGAGTCAGACAAGAGACTGCCGGACATATACAAATTATGTGCACTGGCAGATTATTTTGATGTATCATTGGACGACCTGGTGGGAAGAGACTGGAAACCGAAAAAAGATCACAAAGGGCGGAACATCGCGATCAAACCACAGCCGAAATGTATATCAGCTGGGAGTCAATCCCCCAGCTGATATAGCCTCCGGCAGGATTGCAGAGGTGCGCAGTAGAAGTATGTCATGCAATTGCATGACGCGCACCTCGCAGCAAGAATGCCGAGGCATTCTTGAAAAGGTAAGAGGCGGAAACAGAATAAAGGCAGAGGGGCATGATATCCAGTGATTGTAAAAAGACATTCACTGGATATGTTTTATTGCGGGAAAATACAGTGTGTGGTATAATCATGGAAGTTTAATAGGTGTTTGTGGAGTAGAAAGAATTTTATATGGAAAAGAATACAAAGGATAAAAAATGGTTAAAAATCACAGGTGCGGTGTGCTCATTTATTGTTATAACAGTAGCTGTTTTAATATGCTTCAGCATAAAATGGATGTTTGATACGTGGACGAATCTTTCGATGGAAGAGTTGGTCTATCATCTGACAGCACCGTTAGAAGGAACGAATGAAGAAATGATCTGGCAGTATGTCAGAGTCTGTGTGGTGCCGACTATTCTGATTATGGCTGGAATCAGCGCACTGGTAGTTTTGGGACGTAAGAAAGAAAAACCATATTGGAGAGTTATTGCCGGAGCAGTTGTTATCTCAGTTTTAGCGCAGACTTGTTCTGTATATGGAGCGTGGAAAAAACTGGACATAGGCGGCTATATGGCAAATCAGGGAGAAGTATCTACATTTATCGATGATAATTATGTGGATCCAAGAAGTGTGGAAATTACTTTCCCGGAGCAGAAGAGAAATTTGATTTACATTTTCCTTGAATCCATGGAAACAACTTACGCAGATACAGAGAATGGTGGAGCATTTGAGAAAAATGTAATCCCGGAGCTCACAACTCTGGCTCAGGAAAATGAGGATTTTTCCGGAAAAGATGACACGGCACTGAATGGAGGATACTCTATGCCGGGAACAACCTGGACTATGGGAGCGATGTTCGGTCAGACTTCCGGTCTGCCATTGAATATCCCTATTGACGCAAACGACATGGATACGCAGGATAATTTCTTCCCAGAGATTATTACAATTGGTGATATCCTGGAAAGTGCAGGATATTCCCAGACATTAATGATTGGTTCTGATGCAACATTTGGTGGGAGAAGAAATTATTTCACCCAGCATGGGAATTATAATATTAAGGATTATAATTATGCAATTGAACAGGGATGGATTCCGGAAGATTACAAAGTATGGTGGGGATATGAGGATCAGAAGTTATTTGATTATGCGAAAGAAGAACTTCAGAATCTTGCTGCAGGCAGCGAACCATTCAATCTGACGCTTCTTACAGTAGATACACATTTTGAAGATGGATATCCGTGTGAGATATGTCCAACCACATATGGGGATAATCAATATGCAAATGTTATGGCATGTTCCAGCAAGCAGGTGGATGAATTCGTAAAATGGATCCAACAGCAGGATTTTTATGAGAATACTACAATTGTAATTTCGGGAGATCACCCGACTATGGACAGTGACTTCTGCGAAGATGTAGATGAGGATTATACAAGAAAAGTGTACACCACATACATCAATGCAGAAGAGGATGCATTATCGTCACGAAGAGTATATACAACATTTGACAATTTTCCTACAACATTAGGAGCGCTTGGTGTTCAGATTGAAGGAGACAGACTGGGACTTGGAACGAATCTTTTTTCCTCTACACAGACACTGGTAGAACGCTATGGAATCGACATGGAAGAGTCCGAGCTTAAAAAGAAATCAGAGCTGATTGACAAGCTGGCAGATATAGATGAGAATAGCGAGGAACTTTTATTAAGACAAGGAAAAGTGCCAACAGGTGAAATAGCAGTCGGAAAGTATGATTATCATACCGCGGTGTTACCTATTATTGTTTATAACATTGCAAATGATGGCAGTATTGCATCTGTAACAGCAGCGGTTTGGCACAATGAAGATCAGAGTGATCTGCAATGGGTGGAGTTACCACAGAACGAAGATGGAACATATTCGACAGATGTGAACATTGCCAATTTTAATTTTGTATTGGGAGAGTATCATATACACGTATATGCTGTAAACACAGATGGACAGCAGTATTTCCTCGGAGAAGGAATGGGAAGTGTGCAATAAAAAGATGAAAAATATAAAACAGTATTTAGACTTGACTTTTTGGAAATTTATTTTAGTTGGAATTATAAACACACTTGTGGGGACAACAGTAATGTTCGTAGCATATAATCTGTGCCATCTGAATTACTGGGTATCGTCAGCATCCAATTATGTTGTGGGCAGTATTGTGAGTTACTTTTTAAATAAATATTTTACCTTTCAGGATAAGAAAAAATCCTGGAGACAGGTGGGAATATTTGTAGTTAATATTACGATCTGCTACTTGCTGGCATATGGTCTGGCAAAACCATTTGTCAACTGGATACTCGCCGGACAAGCTACAGTTGTTCGTGATAATGTATCGATGTTGGTCGGAATGGGAGCATTTGTAGTGTTCAATTATTTGGGACAGAGAATGGTAGTATTTAAGAGATAAGGTAACTGTTCAGAATCCAATGTCATTTAGTTAACATTTAATAGGGAACGAATTCTTACAGAACAAATTACAGATGAGCCTTAGTGAAACCGTTTTACAGATATGTTTACGATTTACTCGTGAAGGAAAGTACGACAAAAAGACAGATTGCAAATCTGCCTCAAAACGGATTATAATGATAAAGGTGTCTATGATGCCCGATATATAAAATATCGAGGTCTTCGGAAATGAGCTGTTTGGAGTCTTGGGTATTGGCGTTCATTCCTGATAGGGATTAATTCCTTTTTCAGCAGGTACATCACATCATATTGGTCTTTCTCCGTGGTCAGATGGAGAAAGACTCGGCAGATATGGACAGCCATAGTGAAATTGACTTTGTATTCATGTTTTGTCCCATGTTTTGTCCCATGTTTTTCCAGTACTGTGTGGTTTATCATTGTTTCAGTTATGTATACGCAACTAGCCTTGCCCATATTTCCTGTTTCACGTATTCGGGTTTATATGCATGGAAATATCTCAGCCCAATGGCATATTTCAGCTTCCTGAATGAGGATTCAATGTTCCATCTGGCATTGTACAAGGTTTTGATACGTTCCGCAAATCAGAAAGTTCAGAATGTTCAAGTACAATACATGATAAAAAATCTGCAAGGGTGGTCTATACAACTGGATATTATTGCAGTGGATTCTGAGGGGAAAATATACAATATAGATACAAAGAGACGATAGAGGAGCCAGGCCGAAAAGAGCCAGATATAACAGAAGTTTTTTAGATGTCAATATATCAAATCTAGGAGAAGAATACGAAATTTATCAGAAACTTATGCGATCTTTATTACAGAAAAAGATATGTTGGGAGGAAAATTTCTAATTTATCACATTAACAGTATGATAGAGGAAAATAATCAGAAATTTATGGATGAATCTCATATCATATATGTGAATGCAAAAATCACAGATGAAACAGAACTTGGGAAGCTGATGCAGGATTTTCATTGCACTGATGCAAAAAATATGAACAATCTAGTATTAGCCAAAAGAGTTAGATATTTCAAAGAGAACTAGGAAGGAGTGAAGAATATGTGTAAAGAGCTAGAGAAAATGTGGCATTTAATTATTCGGAACAGAGAACATTTGTATTTAACTAAAATAATTAACAGAGGAATCAGATGAATAGTAAAAGATTATATTGGATTGATGGTTTAAAAGGAATTGCTTGTATTATGATTTTTATTCATCACTTTATGCTTGCATTTTTTCCGGCAAGTTATTATGGTGAAGGAGCAATGATACATGGAAATAATGGTTGGGAAGTGGGTTTATCGCAATCACCGGTAGGGGTATTGATTAATGGAAATTTTTGGGTATGTGTGTTTTGCTTAGTGAGTGGATTGGTACAAAGCTATAAAATTTACAATTCAAACGATTTTTCAAAATTACCCAATGATATGGTAAAACGATATTTTAGATTTACAGGGCCGATTTTTGTGGTATCATTCATTGTATTTATTATGTTGCAAACTAATATGTTTTGGAATGCAGAAATAAATGAAATAGTAAAATCTCCTTGGCTTGAAAATTTTTATTTAGAGAAGAAAACCTTGAAAGATGTTATTATTTCTTCGTTTGTTACAGTATTATTTGGAGGTGATAGTACTTTTTCTACTGCGTTTTGGGTATTGAAAGATATATTTATTGGATCGTATTTGACCTATATATTAAGTATGATTGCTTGGAAGAGAGAAAGGAAAATATGTATAGTTCATGTGTTTTTGGGAGTAGTTTTTTATTTAGTTAAAAGTTATATGTTGTTGTTTGTGCTTGGAAATTATATTGCATATAATTTAGTGTATGTGAAAAAGAATGAAAATAAATATGATAATATAAAAGGTATTATATATATACTTATAGGGGCTTTTTTGGGAGGATATCCAAGTGAGGTATCTCCAGATAATATATATAGATTTTTTTTAGTTGGAAATTATACATTATGGCATGAATTAGGTGCATTATTTTTGATATATGGCATTTCAAAATGTATATATGTAAAAAAAT
>SKEB01000441.1_pt1 | contig 36478 bp, 39 predicted proteins | sample 4826561 | NCBI WGS metagenome assembly SKEB01 (sample SAMN11008820, study PRJNA524170) | human gut metagenome | biome: Human fecal sample; material: Feces; isolation source: fecal sample from pouch patient p17 | host: Homo sapiens | place: Israel: Tel-Aviv | collected 2016-03-29
GAATTTGGCATTGAAATTTCTTCTTTGTCTGGACATGATAATGGATCCTTTCTTTCATACTGGTTTAAGTATATCAGATTCATTAAAAACTGTCCGAAAAAGTGTCTTAATTTATGAGACCATTATATAGTGAGGTAAAGGAACAAGGTGAAGCCGATACACTTAGGGCAGTCCTTTACGGAACGGACACAGACAGTACCGCAATGATAGAGAGAGACGGAGTTTGAAACTCCCTCTCTCTTTTAATAGGTAGAAATGTCTCTCCGAGAGCGCTCAATAGCTCAGAGAATCAACTACTTTTCATTTAATATTTCTCTTCGATACTGCTTCATCTGATCTGCTGGCAACTTAAAATAAGACTTCACCTGCTCATCAGTCAGTCCTTCTTCCAACCCCAACAAGATTTCATTCATCTGATCTCCATCTAATTTTGATGCATATCGAATAATACACTGTTCAATCGTTCCGGACAAATTCCATTCCTCTTTTTGTGTACCGAAATTCGGTACATTAACTATATTCTCGTTGAACTGGGAATCTTCTGTCAATTGCACTTCCGAATTATATTTCTCTTTTTCTAATCCAGACATCTCTTTTCTGGCTTTTTCTAACATCTGCATAAGCTCTTCTTCGGTTGGTTTCGGATTTGTATCAAAATTAAGATATAAGAAGTCCTCCTCATTCACTTCGCAGACCTTGATACTCTTATCTGTTTTTTCTGCCTCTTTATAAAATTCCAGATCCTTCTTATCAATCACTTGGAACTTTGATTTATTTAAGATGGTTCGATAGGTCATTGTTTTTGGATTATATACGACACGCACCGGATGTTTATATCCTTCTTTTCCTGCAAGTCTTTCGGATTCTTTCCAGACTGCTGTATTAAACGGAAGATTCTTCCAATCCATGATAGGATACTGCCCTTCCATAAAGATTAAACATTTCTTTCGGTCAAGTCTTTTTACTTCTCCCGGTGTCATCAATCCTCGCCCGGCTCTCTGATTATTCAAACTTGAGTTTCCATGTGCACCACTGGTCACTCCATCCGTTCTTGTATCAATGGTCATTTCGCCAAGCAGCTTTGAGATATATTCATGCGTGGAAAATGCTGCAGGTCCTGAACCAAGATAGATCATAACTGCACAGTTATCCAGGAACACTTCCCATTTTTCCTGTGGAAAAACTGCTTTGATCTGTGCGATAGACTGCAGAATAGGAACAATCGACAGATTCCTGCTTCGGATTGTTCCCATCAGAACCTCCGTATTGGTCGGCTTCGGACCTGCATAGAATTCATCTGCCCATAATCTTACATGGATTGGCAAGCTTCCATGACATTTATGATCTGCAATCCGAATCAATACATCAAATAGCTGGGTATAAAACATGGAAATTAAAAAATTAAAGGACTGATCGTTATCCGGCATTACAAGGAACAATGCTGTTTTCTTATTTGGATTTCCATCGACTCCTAATCCCAGACTTGGTATATCAATATCATCATCTTCAAACAGTCGTTTGAGGGCGGCTGTTTCGCACAATCTAAGCATAGCATTTACCATAATGATAATGGAACGAACCGTCTCTGTTGCTCCTTCTTTTAATTTTCGGTAATCTCTTACTGGTGGATAGTCAGCTCCATGCGTCTCTGCAAGCCTATCCATTTCTATCTGTAACTCTGTCTTATCCTCTCCTTCCTCATCTTCAATATGCTTTGATTCCATATTTACAAGTTTTAATATATTATTCAGCGTAGGCTTTCTATTTTCTTCCTTTGCTGTCAACCATTCATGAAAGAACATTGACTGCAGATAGAGTGCCACTCCATCATCCCAGAAAGGCTCCCCTTTTTGAGCATCCGGGGGCTTGACCGATGCTTGCATGTTTGTAATCAATCGAATAACGTCTGTTTCCTTCTCAAGATATTGCATCGGATTATATCGGTCTGACTCTTCCGGATTGATTAGATTAAAAGATTTGACTGTTACGCCATGAGCCTTTAAATAATTTCCGTGTTTCCGTAATAGATCACCTTTAATATCCAGTATTACGTTTGTCATTCCTGCCAATAGAAGATTCGGTGTCAGAACCGAAGTTGTTTTATAGGAACCGGAACCTCCAATTACAAGCATATTCATGTTTGACAGAGCATGATTGGACACTGCAATTCGTTCACTCAAATAGGTATTGTTCTTCTCATTCTTAGAATCTCTTAATGTTTTACTTAATTTATTTACATCAGCCCATTGTTCAGAACCGTTCTCCACTCCGAAATGATAGTTTCGATTCTGATCCAGATAATATGCAATGAACATGATCCATGCTACAAATGCAGCACTCATGAATGCCGGGGTTTTCTTCGTCCACCAGTTACGGAATGGATGAGTAAAAATATACAAAAGCTTTTGTTGATAATTATTTATGCTAACTCCATCTAATTTCAAGAGCCCACATCCGAAATAACTTAGAATCATTAATATGATAAGTGCCAAAATAAAAGCCCACCATGGCGTTTTCCTTTTTTCAACCATCTTTGCATTCCCCCCATCACTACTTTGCTTTTATCGGTGGAGTCGGTGCTTTTATTTGTTTTTTCACTACTGTTTTTCCGATTGCTTTTTCCATTCTCTGCTGGGCGGCCTGCGTTGCCATCTTTTCTTTCTCTGAAATACTATAATATTTTTCGAACAGTTCCTTTGCAAATGGACGCTTTTCTGATTTAATCAATTTTAAATTCTGATCAATCAGAAATGGCTTTTTATCTTTTTCCAAAAATGCAGTATATGTTTTCGAATCCTCGGAAGCATATACCTGATCTTTTGGAATTACTAGATATTGAATCTCTTTTCCATAAGTTCCAGGAACCTTACTTACAAAAAAGTCCTGAAAGCCTTCTGGTATCTTGTCTTCTATCGGTTTCACTAAAACATCTTTATTGATGGTGAATTTTTGATACATCTGATTTCCTTCATAATAATCATAGTCCATCTGATTCTCCGCTAACTGTACTTTCTCTGCAGATGTTTTTTCATTCTCATACTTTTGATTTGCTTCTTTTACTGTTTCATCTCCGGTATTGATATATTCTTCCGTAGACATTTCAGCTGTTTTCTGATAGGTTTCCATGTCGATTTCATTCAGGTCTGCTACTGTTTCCCCACGATTTAACATAGATTGCTGATACAGCTCGTACCATTGTCTTACTTTATCTGTATCATAGTTTGCAACCATGATCTGAACCTGTCCATCCCCAAGCTTCAGATCCGGCATTACTGTATAATTGATCTTCATGGCATCAAAATCTGTTCGGAAAATATCTTCTTTCCCTTCAAATGGGACACTGAAAATAGATGTTTTTCTTTCCGTAAATGCAAGCAAACTATCGATTGTTTTCTCTCCTCCGGACATTTTATTTCCAAGATATCTTCCAAACCATGCGTCAAAGATTTCTCTGTCCTCTTTGCAGACAGCAAGCTGTACATAATGATCCTCTTTATTCAGATCTGGCATCTCCATAAAACGTACACCGCTTTCTTTTAGATTCTCAAATTCTCGTACCGGATATGCATTTGCACCAAGCCGCAGTTTTTGATCTACCGGAATATTGATCACATCAAAGTTTCCGTCTGTACGTTTGATAAAGTCCTGAATATCTTTAAACTCTTTCTTATCAATGATTTTCTCTTTTACCATCCTTGCCATAAACTGTATCAGCTTTACAAGTCCTATCGTTCCTATCTTCATGATCGGATCAGCAAACATGGTAGCCTTTTTTATCAGCATAAGGACTTCTTCCGCTTCTCTAATTTCTTCGTTCATCTCTGGTTTTCCTCCAAACCGCAGTCTCTTTTAAGAGTTATCCACATTTTCTTCTGCCCATGTACCGAAATTCGGTACAAACTATAATTTAGGTTCTATTTCGTTTACCTTTCCCCTGCGATTCGTTTCATCTTTTATTTCTGCCTCTCTTTTTACTTTTTCCTGCATTGGAATATGATATCGTTCCATAAACTGTTTGAAGAATTGAGTTTCTTCCTTAATTTCTTGCAGCATCTTCCGGATCTTTTGCATTTCCGATCTGATCTGCTCTAATTCCTTGTTCTCTTCATTCATTTGTCCACTCTCCTTTTCACGTACCGAATTTCGGTACAATAAAAAAAGACTTCTATCTATGAAGTCCTGCCTGCATCTGCTGATTTTTCTTTTTGCTTACGTTCGATTGGATTTTTTCTGTTATTGGCCTATCTTCTCTAATCTTCTCTGGTTCTTCCTGTTCTTTACCAGATTTATCTTGTTTTCTCATACATTCACTGTTTTTTTCTTGGAGTACCTCTGCTCTTTGGTCTACAAATTCAGGAAGTTCCCGGAAACCGATATCATTCACATAATAAGCTTTCATTTCTCCATCACGCTTCAAAATCACTACATCCGATGTAGACATGGAATGTCCTTTAAAACCTTCCGGTCGATCAATATTAAATTTGATATACAAGTCTTCCAACGTATCCTGCGCTTCTAATACTCCCTGATACATCATTTGATAATCCGACCCTTTTACAGACATTCCCATCTTCTCTATGAAATCAAGACTCATATATTGATATCCCATCTCGTTATCCGCCTGATGATACTGATAGATTGCATAACTATTTTCAATATTGGAAAAGAAACTGCTTTCCTCTGTAAGCTCTTCTGTTTTGATATCATTTTCCAATTTTCTTGTCTTCTGCAGCTCTAACAATTTCTCTGTAATATCAGCAATCAGCTGGGAAGAAGTCAATCGTATCGTATCCATCGAACTTCTAAGCTCCGGCATTTCTTTATCCGAAGACCATCCGGCAACATAATTAAAAGAATAATCTGAGGTATCCAGTCCAAAATGATTACAGACAACATAGGCTACGCTTTCAGATTCGACCTCTTTTGTCATTCGATCTTTTGTGATTCCGTTTTCTTCCATGACATCACGGTCATGAAGAATCGCATGAGCTGTTTCATGTACTGCGGTTTTCATCGTCTGTGCCTGACTCATTCCCGTCTGTATTGCGACCAGCTTCTCTGCATTACTGTAATATCCCTTTGCTCCACTATCAATCTCCTGAAACTGAAAAGGAACTGGTGATATTTCTTCCAGTCCCTTCATAAAATCCTCATAGATAAAAACATCTCCTACTAATTCATTTACCTCTAAAGTAGGTAACGGTTCTCCTTCTGTCTGACTTACATCAAATACAGTTGTTACCCGGAATCGCGGTAAAATGCGTTCTACAGTCTCTGTTTCCGGCTGTCCATCTATTCCAATTACAATTTCCTGTGTTTCTTCATCGATCTTTTCCACTTGCCGTTTCTCTTTCACCGGAACAGGAGCAATGATCTTGATCCCTTTCTCTCCGCGCTTCACATGACGGTGAAACTTTTTCTTCCAGGTCTGATATCCTGCAAGTAATGTTGCATCCGGACGCTGCATGGCAATCAGCAGCGTATTGTTAAAGGAATAGTTATGAAATTTAGCCATTGTCTGCAAATACATCTGATACTGCTCCGAGGTGAATACTTTTTCAACACCTTCTTCCAAGGCCTTCATAATTGTATCTAATTTTGATTCAACTGCTTCTTTTCCCTTGATTCTGTAATCGGATTGTTCTGCAATTCCCATTTGTTGTGTCCATTGCAGCTTCGATTGTTCTGAAGTATAACTAATATCGTTTTCAAAAGAAAATATATTATTTTCCCGCAGAGAGAAGAATTCCTGATTGCGTCCTACGATGATATGATCCAAAACAGGGATTCCCATAATGGATGCCGCACTTTGAATCCGATCTGTGACTTCGATATCCTCTTTTGATGGGTTCAGCGATCCTAAATGGTTATGTACCAACATGAGATAGGCTGAATTTGAAAGAATCGCGCTTTTCATCGTCTCTCTTGGATGCACATAGGCCATATTCAAAGCTCCCATACTGACCACATTCATATTAATCGGTGTAAGGTTCGTATTAAGATTTACTACACAAAAGAGTTCACGGTCCATCTCACTTAACCATTTTCCTAAAACTCTGACTGCAGCTTCCGGATTATTCATTGGTTCCGGACTTAATAAAGGCGGTTCTTCTACCAAACGAATTCCTACTTGCTTCAAGGAATCCTGAATTTCCTTATTATTCATCTACATCCACCTCCATAAAACTGATGGAAATAAATATTTCTTCGTCTGTAGATTGAATCTCTCTTGTCAAATCTTCCAGTGTAATATATTCCTGTTCCTTTGTAACATTAGACATTTCCTCAGTTCACCTCCCTGTCAACCAACCTATTAAACATAATATTTCCCTTTGCGTACCGAAATTCGGTACATTACAAGGTCTTCTTACATTCGTGGTGTAAATTCTGCTGTTTTCTTTGGCTGCTTCGCTGTGTTCTTCGCAACGTCTTCCTGCTTCGTATTCGTTATTTCTTTAGACAGATTCTCCGCTTTATCAACTGCAAGTTCTAATACTTTCTCTTTAGAATTGTAATATAATATTTTATCTGATAACAGATCTATGGCTGACACCTCTTTTTCATTTACATACTGTACCATCTCACGGAGTTCTTTCACTGATTTCGAACCATCATCCAGTAAAATCAAAAGTTCATGCTTGGAAGACGGAAGGATATAATAATTGTTATCTGAAAATAAACTGCCAATCTGCTCAAGTACTTCTGAATGCGCTAACATTCCTGCACCTTTATATGCATTTTCATTTGTTAACGTATATAATGATTGTCCGTCCAATTTTGCTCCATTATTTTCCAAAAGATTCATTGGTTTGGGAAAATCAAACCGTAAATGAGTGATTATATCAAACGCATCCACAAGTACCGGTTTGTTCCATCTTCCCTCTACAGATAATGCATCCTGATGCAATTGTTCTGCAGTAACTCCCCACTTGTCTAACATATTCTTTGTCACATAAACAGACATTTCACTTTCCAAATTGAAAGAATCCAAAGGCAACCTGTACTGGGCATTAAAAGCACCTACTTGAGTCACAACACTATTTGCTAAAACAGATTCAACATCTGGATCGCTTAATACAATCTGCAGATGTTTTTTTGCTTCTTCATAGTTGTTTATGTAACCTCGAAGCTGCTCTTTTGTTTCATCCATTTTTCCTGTAACGGACCATGCTTCTTCCACATTTTTTGCAATGAATTCCAAAGCTGAAAAAATATTTCTATCTTCCGTAAACGTATCATACACTTCTTCCAGATGGAGTCTGATTGCGTCTGGCGAATTGCCTTCTGAAACAATAAGACACATCTGTTTTCCTGCTTCAAACCTGCAATCTGCAAAACTCTCCGGTAAATGATACTTAATATTCTCTTCAACAAATTTCATAAAATCGTCTTTATTCATGTTATAGTTCCTCCTGTTGTTTTGTACCGAAATTCGGTACATTGATTGTTTTCTTGTATTCTTTAAGAACAGCCTCTGCAATCTTCTCCTGCATGACTTTTCCTGTTGCATAGATTACATCATGATACCCATCTGCTTTTTTATATTGGGGCATATTGATGAAGTATCCTTTCTGCCCTTGCTTGATCGTAATTCCATGAATCGTAAGTCCTAATACTTGAATGGATGCAACACCGCAGATATATGCTCTTGCATCCGGTGGATGCCTTGGAGTGATTGGACAGATTGAAAGGACTTCGATTTCTGGTAAATAAAAATCCTTTTCTATCTCCTCTTTGATTTTTTCTCCAACTGCTTTTTCAACCTCTTTCCTTAAGATTGAATCCGGCACAAGAACATTTTCCCATTTTCCATTCCGCTCTCTTCTCGGATAGCTGACAAAAGAAAGGTCTTTCCCAGTCTCCTTATTCTTATATTTACGCAGCTGTATTGGAAATCGAATCAGATCTTCGAGCGTAATCATTCCATAAGCCAATACCTCGGACTCATAAGATAAATGGATTTCTACCTGAATCTTCATTTTTTGTTTCGTCTGTTTTGAACAATTGCATTTAAACGCTTCATCTGATCTACCGATAATTTTTCAGAAAAAATGTTCTCAATCTCCTTCATACTCATTCCCGTCTCCAAACAGCTAAGAAGGTATTCTTTCTGATCAGCAGACAGGTTCTCATTATTTAAATATGTTTCAATAAACTTTCTTGTATCTGGTACTGCAAAAAAATACCTTTGCATTCGCTTTGCCAATCCTGTTCTTGCTTCCTCTGTTTGTATCTTTTCTGTAATAATATCATTCATGTTAGTTTCCTTCTTTCTATTTTCTACTCGTGATTCTTCCACTGGTTTTTCATCTGAACTTGTTTCTTTTTTCTGATTTTCTAACTGGATTACTTTAGACTTCATTTGTTCGATCTGACGCTGCAAGTCAACTTTCTGATACTTTAACAATTTGATCATTTCATCTTTTGAATCAATCAGATTCTTGATTGCGTGTTCCAATTCTGCCTCTATTGAGGAACGCACAGCTTTACTTTCGTATGCAATTTCTTTGACTTCATTTTTTAAGTTCTGAACTTCGGCAAACATTGTATTGTTTCCACAGTATTTTGTTTTCAAATATTCAGAACGTGCTTCCTTGATTTGTGGAATGGTGTATCCTGCAAGTTGTAGAAGTTCATTGTCATTCATTCCGTCTAATGCACACATGAGATACCACATACAAGTCTTGCTGTCCTTTGTTTCATTCAATAACTGTCTGATTTGGTCTGTTTTTACATCTTGAAATATCTCATTGAGATTAATCATATTGATTTGGTTGTCTGCCACTTCTCTTTCACCTCTTTCTTCTTATCTTTTTGAATCTGTACGTTTGCTTGTCCGGTCGGTTTGTAAAAAAATGGATACGACTCTTCCTCTCGTTTGATACGTTTTATAATCTTTTTTTCCTGCCGGATATACTGTAAATCTTCTTCAATCTGTTTTGCTGCATCACCTCCTTTCAAAACCGCATCTGGCAGATTCTGTTCCAGTTTCTCAATCTCATCCAGTACTTGTTCGAAGATCTCATCTGAATCTGGAATCTTCTTCAATTTTTCCTGCAACTGTTGATATCTTAAATAGGTTTCATCCTCCTTCAGAAAATCTGTACTATATTTTTGATTGTTTAAAGCCTTCTCTTCCTCTATCACTTTTGCTTCTCTAACTAATAACTCCTCATAGGATCTTAAATTATGCTGATTCAAATAAAGAATATTTTCATATAACTGATCGATCTGTAACAATGTCGTTCTCACATCCCTGTAATCTACTGCAAAAGGATTCTTCACGTTATGATAACGAAAAGTAACAAAATACCATTTCCGAATTCGCTTTTTCTGGAATTCTATAGTTAGACCACCAAAAGCAGCTTTTGGAATTTTATAAGAGCGTAATCTTGGACTTTTCGGATGATGCTGAATAAACTTTTCTTTTTCAATCCTTGTTAGAATGTCTGCATAACTATATCCTTCCCCTAATTTATAACTTCGCCAGGCCCTCTTTTGTTCTTCCGCTCGGAACGCAAAATAGATTCCATGTTTCTGAGAATTTCCCTTTCGGACGTGATAACCAATCTTTTCCATATTTTGAAGAAATTCTGCTTCATTGTTGGAGATCGATATAATATAATCAATGTCAGCGCGTATGATTTTTTTCCAGTTTGGCTTTCCTTTTTTCTCTGCTTCCCACTGTGCATAGGATTTTCCTTTTCTATTTTCCCGGTCGAATTCTAGTGTGGGCAGTCCGTTATTTTCGCAAATCTTATCTGTAATCGGCTGAATCTTCTTTTCCCAGTCTCCATTTATATAGCGGTATTTATATCCAGTCATCCTGTTCACGGAATTAAAAACAATATGCCCATGCATATGATTGTGATCATTGTGAATAGAAAAAATATAATCAAACTTATCACCTAAGTATTCTTCACAGAATTCTTTAAGTATCTGGTATGCAGCTGCTTCTGTTGCTTCACCCGGTTTGAAACTGATTACAAAGTGGTATCCCTGTCTTCCCTCTAATTTATCCCAATCCATTTTTGTATCCATCATGGTCTGATAAACTTCTTCTGAAGTCATCCCAGCATTTCCGCCGATCCACTTTCCTGCTTCTGTTTTTTTCGGATTCATAATATAGCGGATAGAATTCTTTAAGTGTCTACTCCCTCCCATCTTTCCCTGTTTGATGTTCATCAGCTTTGTGATTGCCATGATCTTCCTCCAGTTTTTCTATTAGTTTTTGAACTTCCTCTTCCACCTGATTTAAACTTTTCTGTAAATAAAAAACGGAATCATGACCTTGGTAACCGCTATTGATTTTTGCAGTTACCTGATTAATGTTGACTCCGATTTTTCTTACTTGATATGTTAAGTTTTTCAGTTCCCGGTAATACCGAACTTCTTCTACCTCTTTTCGAAATAATGTATCGCGAACATATGCTGCAATATTTACTCTTCCCTCTTTTGTTCCATACTTAAATTTCCACACATCCTTTTCTTGAATCCTTTGTTCTAAAAGTTGGCGTTCCTCCTCCGTAAAACGAATCGTATAAACATGATTTCTCTGACTCATACTTGATTTCCATCAAACATATACGAATGTTCCTCTGCGGTTTCCTGTGTACCGAAATTCGGTACATTCGTTTCTGTTGCTCCATTAATTTCTTCAGATTCTTCCAAGGCGATCTCCATTTCAAGAGAAAAATCTTCTTTGTTTTTTTTCAAAAGTTTCAGGAAGGCATCCATATTTTTCTCATTGATTTCTCCAAAGCTTTCCTGCACTGCCTGTAAAATTTTTCCTTCTTTTTCCTTCTGCATTTTCTGTTCTAGTTCTTTTTTCTTTAATAAAAGTTTTTTCTTTTTCTCATCGTACTCCTCCATAAATTGTTCTTTTTTTCTTTCCAGTTTTTCCTGGTCATGAATTATTTTTTCCAATTGTTCCTGCATACCCATTTCTTGTTTCTCCTTTTCAAATCCGTGTCCTCAAAACTCTTCTTTACAGATTTTATTATTTTGATTTACTCGTTTAATAAAAAGCTGGACTTTCATCATCTTCTTTTTTTTGCAATTCCTGGCGAATTAATGATCCCAGTTCATCCAACTGCGTAAAAACTTTATATAATAGTTCTTGTTCATCTTCCGTCGAGGCAGCAATTTTGGCTTCGATAAAATCTGATGCTGTTGGATATTTCTTTCGATCCCGATTCTCTACTAACTTAATCGCTTCTTCTGAAAGTCTATAAGTTCTTTTTAGCTTGTCCATTCTTTCATCTTCTCCTTCTTCTTTTTGTAACCCTATGGCAATTTTTCCAGCCCGTATGGTACATCAGATGGCAATTGTATGGCTGTACCGCCATTCGGTATGGCAAATTGTATGGCATCCGTCATTTTGTATGGCTTTTCTGACAGCTCGTATGGCAAATCGTATGGCTTTCGCTATTTTGTATGGCTTTTCTTGCCATCTTATATGGCAAACCATATGGCCAGCTCCTTTTTTCGTATACAAAGTGTATGTTTTTTGTATGGCAACTTGTATGGCTCTCCTTAAATCACTCTAGGTGATTTGCAAGATACGCAAAATGTATTACATTTCACACTCTTGTTAGGGACAATCCCTAAGACCCTTTTTTATTGTATTTACGTTAATTATTGGGTAAAGTATGTTCATTTTCTTTTCTCATCCTTCCTGTCACCGTAAAGAAAATCCAAACTGTTTCTCCGCAAGCTGATATGTGATCTGGATCTGCTTCTTGTCAATCCTTGCTGTTTTGAAGTCTGCTTCAAATATAATCTTTTGATCTTCCTGCACGATTTTATCTGCTGAAATAGAAATCTCTCTTCTCAGCTCATTGTTCTCTTCCAGAAATTTTTGCAGTTTAATTTCCAAAGAATTCAAATCTTCTTCTGGAATTTTTCCCTGCAGATTTTCTTTTCCAGATAAAACTACCGGGATATTTTCCTGTCCTTTTTCTGTCCATTCACTTGGAAGGTACTGCTCTTCCTCCCACAACTTGGTATCCACCGCTTTTGTATCTGCTTCTTTTTGTTTTAACCATTCTGCAACAGCTGTTTCAGAGTTCTCCTTCGTTTCTGTCCAGAAGAGAAAAAGGTTGTCTTCTTTGTGATACGTGGAAAACAATACACTTCCATCTTCCGTTGTGAAATAAAAAGGAATCTGACTCTGTGTTTCATAAATTTCATCTGTACAGGTCAGCTTTTTTGTTGAAGCAAATGCTTCATCCTGCCGCAAAAAATTCTCCGCTTGTTCTTCTAAGCTTTTTATTTTCTCACCTGAAAAATAGTTTTCCAACAGATTCATATTTTCAAATACAATGTTTTCTAAAGATGCATCTTCCTTTTTTGCTTCTTCGTTTTCTCTGATTTCTTCCTGCTCCTTCGCCTGTTCTACTGTTTGTTCCTTTGCTTCTTTCTCTGTATTTTTTCTAATCAAAATAATTCCAGCACATAAAATTCCAAACACTAAAGCAAGCAAAAGTGCACTGATAACAATTCTTTTCTTCATCTTTCTCTCACCATTTCTTTAATGAAAATAGTTATAGCCAAGGTTCACTGCCTTAACAACTCTTGAGTTCCATTCTGGTTTACAGCTTGGCGTTCCCGGATTCGCATGGGATGGATACCACGTACTATATTGAACAACAAACTCAACCACACGTTCCCCATTCTGATGTCCATACTGGTTACATCCCGGATCATTTTGATTCTTGATATCTCCAATCACACAATGTAAGACATCTCCATTTTCCCGGTAAAAATCTACATAATCTCCAACCTGTCCATATAAGGTTGTACAGGCGATCACATATCTTCCATCGATGATTCCAAATCCTTCACTGTCATAATGTTCTCCACTTTGTTCCCTTAGCTGATACTGTAGACTTGTCCGACTTGTAATTGTTCTCCATCCCATATAGGTATGAGTTGTTCCCATTCCTTCCGGGATTTCAATCGTAGTTCCGGCAGGATATTCCGGATTACAATAACCGGTGATGTAGTCACTTCCAATCGCATAACTTCTTGAATGCACTGCATCGGAAGTGTTCCCTTCGATCGTAACGACTCTTCCATTTTCTACATACTGCACAATTCCAATATGTGTGTCCTGACCAAATACAATAAAGTCTCCCGGCTGGGGTGTATATCCTTCCGATGCATAATGAAATCTCCCTTTGTCTGCATAGAACCGATGATACGCTCGAACCGCTGCAGCTTTGGGTACGATTCCTGAATCAATCAGTCCAGCTTCGTTTGCACACCATGACACAAAGCACGCACACCACGGAGTCACATCTCCATTTACAAATTGGCTCCCCATAACATAGTTCCAATACTTTGCTCCACTTGGATTATTCTCTTCCTGCAAAGCGATCTGTACGATTCTTTCACCGCCTCCTGCTATCACTGGAGTGGAAGTGAAGATAGATGCTATGATTCCTATGATTGTTGAAATAATCGTGACCACTACAATGATTGGAACTAAGATTGCAAGGATCACTCCAATTACAACTGCAAGAAATGAAAATACTGCCTGAACCACAACAGCAAGTACGGATAGTAATACTGCACCAACTGCCGCACCGATATATTTTAAAGAAGACGGTAAGGAATCCATTTCATGGTTTGTATTCTTGATTTCTGTCATTTTGGATTCCACATTTCTAATTGCCTGCTCACTTGCCATGGAGCGTTCCTGCATATAATCTTTGAATTTATCAGCTGCTTTTTTCCCTGCTGTAACAACCAGGCTTCCTCCGGAAGTTACCATGCCAGTTGCAGATGTACCAGAGGCTGCCATATTAGAAGTTACTGTACTGGATGCTGTTGTCATATTTGTCCCTACAGTTTCTGTCAGATTTGAAGTTACCATACCGGGGCTTATTTCTGTTCTTGCAGTTCCGTATTCTGCAGAATGGTTTCTTCGTTTCCCTTGAATAAATTCTTCTTCTGCATTCAGATTCCTCTTTCCCTCAGAACTTCTCTGCTCCGAATCCACAGCTTCTTTTCCTTGTTTCTTATTCAAAAACCATCTGTTTTGAAATCTTTTTTGTGGAACTGTAACTGGATTTACAAACGAATTCTCTGTAGTTTTTTCTTCTATTCGATATAGGTCCGTTGTATATCGAAATGCCACACTTTTTTCTATGGCTTCTGTATCATCCAGCGTTCGACTTAAGATTCCTGTGCGAGACTTCCTTTTCATTTCAGATGCTTTGATGCCCTCTTCAATATATCTTCTTTTCTGTGATTGCGGTAATTGATTCCACTTATGGATCTCTTTATGGTTTAGAAACCGTGTCGGATCAATAGACGCTGTTTCTTCCTCTTGTTCCTCTGGTTCATTTCCCATACTCAGAGCTGTCATATGCTGCTTGGAAGTTTTAACAGATTGCTTTGCAGCATTCAAGGCAAGTGCTGTTGCTTTAAATCTTCTATCCTCTTTTGCATTGATCCGCATCCTATTCAACCTTTCTGTATCTTCCGTTTACTTCCTTCAGCTTCCCTTTCTTCTCTAATCTCTTTAGATATCCAAGACAGGTTTCCGTGTCTTGATTAAACAAGCGTTCCACATCTGTTACCGTGATATCCATAATACAGGAAACTTCCAGGATCAGTTCTTCTTCTTTTTCACTCAGTACAGAACGTGATTCTGTTTTTTCTGTTGTACCGAATTTCGGTACAGCATCTTCTTCAAAAGATAACATCTTTTGTTCTTTTGCTTTTTCATGGAAGTTGGTACTATAATTCTTATACAATACGTTTTCTTTGCTAATCAGTGCATCAAACATCACAACCTTTTTATTCCAGACCATAACACCCTCACCGACATTTCCGGAAGACAATGCTTTAAATTCCTTTGCACTGAATTCCTGAATTGCAGCAAGGCTCTGTGCATCTACCCCTCCCTGATCTAAGAACGTCTTATAGGAACAGTTCTGAAACAGTTCGATTAAAGTCTGATTAGACAAGGCTGCTGTTACATTCTGCATTGCCATTGTTACGATTCCACCAAACTTACGGAACGTAATAACTGCGTTATTGAGCTGTCTTGCACTTCCCGGTTTCTTAGAGATTACCTGTGTTTCATCAATTACCAGATGCGTTGCTTTCTGAAATTTCTTATTATAATCCATACGGATCGACAGATAATGCAGGATCGTAACCATAACCGCTTCCCAGTTATTCTCCGGTACATTTGACATTCCAAAACCGATCATACGGCGGTTCAGACTCACATTGGATGGATGTGCCAGCATATCACAGCTACCGATGGTATATTCTTCCAGACTGTTGTAGATCACACGGATCAGAGCTGCGTCATGCTCATTATCAACTCGTTGTAATTCTTTATAAATTTCCTCTCGCAGCCACAAAAGTGTCGGTTGTTTCTTTAGTTTTTTCTGTTCAAACACTTCCTTAAACATGCGTTCCGTACATCGGCTGATGATTGAGTCATGCTCCTGTGTGACATTGATGTTTTTCATTGCAGCTGCACACAAGGTCTTGGCATATTCCGTCTGTTGTGCGATAAATTTTTTCTGCACTGCGACCGAAGAGGTAAACACTTCCTCTGATACTTCAAACCCATTTAGGAAAATGCCGCTTTTTGGTGTCAGATCAAAATAACTTCCGTTGTCTTTCTCCACAATATCACGGAATTCATTCTGTGGATCTATCAACATAATATCGTCATCTGTTGCAAGCAGTGTCTGTGACAGCTCAGTCAATTTGATCAGCATGGATTTACCGGAACCGGAAAAACCTACGATAATTCCATGCGGATTCGGCAGTTTCTTTCGATTCCCCACAATGAAATGCTTTGTAGTACGGTTGAGTCCCATCATCTGTCCACCCGGCTCAATGACATCCTGTGCAAAGAAAGGCTGGAATGCCACAAGGGAAGACGTTAAGAAGAAACGCATATAATCTACTTGTCTTCCACCGATCGGAAGTGCCGTATTCCATGCTTTTAACTGTGTATAATCACAGGTTTCTAACACAACACCTTCTCTTTTTCCAATTGACTGCATCTCCTTCATACGTTCTGCAAGTTCTTCCTCGTTATGAGCTGTAACAACAACTAACAGATTTAGAAAGAAGCCTTTTTCATCGTTTTCATCAAGCTGATCGATATAAGACTCGATCTCATTCTTTTTCTTTTCTCTCGGATAGGAAGCATTAATGGCCGGGATTCCTGCATTTCGCTTCTGTTCGATTTCCTCGGTAATGGCTCTTTCGTTATTGACCTGTGCATTGATCAGCTTATCATTCACCAGATCTGTTTCAACCGGGGCATAATCCAGTGTAAGGAAAGATGGATAAGATACATTGGATAAAGAACGAATAAAACTGTCTGAATCAATTGACTGGCGGTAACGATGCCCGAAAAGAACCGTAACAAAGGTATCTCCCATCACCATAAAGTTGGGATGCTGCCGGATACTTCTTGGCAGGATATCATTCTTCCAGTCTTTTTGATGTTTCTTATGATTGGACAACGGAGTGATATATTCCTGTTGCTCCGGATGATTCGGACAAATCAATTTCTGCAGTGATTCAAACCGTTCAAATGCATCCAGCTTTTCAATGCGGCTCCCCCATCCTGCAAATGCTTCCATGATTGTTGTCTCAATTGCATTCAAATACACTCTTGCATTGGTTTCATTATCTGCTCTGGTAGTTACAGTTAAATAACGCAGAGTTGTTACATTCGGATTGGTTTCTTGGATTCGTTCATCCTGCCACTGTCTGATTCCCTTTGCAATGTCCGGATACTCTGCTTTATTCTTTTCTGCACGAATAGACTCCAAAAACTCTTCCATGCTCTGATATTCATTGGCTAATGTGATTTTAAATTCTACATCCATCGAATTTAACCAGAACATCAGATCCATTAAAAATGATTTCTGCTCGCCTACATTTTTATTGATGTAATTGATATCCTCAAAAATATAACATCTGTCATAAACCGCCATTTTTTCTTTTGGCTCGATCTTAAAAATCCCATTTTCAAATGCTCTGTCGATCTGCAGTGACTGCTTTACATTCTTTGGTAGTTTTACGATCGGCATTGTTTTGCTTTTTTTTGACAGAAACAGACTGTTTCCGTTAAAGATTGACATTTATCTTTTCCTCCTTCTTGTAGGTCTTTTTTTCCTCTGTACTTTTTCCTGTTTTGAATCCATAGAAAAGATTCTGTAAGATGAAAAATCTCTTTCTTCCATCTCATAAGGAAGCTCCTTTGTCTTCAGATAAAACCACACGTTTTTGATAGATTCAATCCAGGTCTGCCCCTGATGCTTTACCATTGCAAGGTAAATGATTGGAACCATGAACGGAATTCCTGTATAGATACTAAGATTGATCGCAAGTCCGGTTGTTTTCCACACGGTAAGTGCAATCACTGCAGCAACAAGTAATGCAGCTGCTCCATATCCCAGTTCCCTTGCGGTAAATCCTTTCCATAATTCGTTTTTGTATTGTTCTTCAAAATCTTTGTTCAAATCTATTTTCATATACACGCTCCTTGCTCTATTACAGATTGAATGTTTTATTCAAAAATGTCGGTGCTCCTTTTACGGAAACTGCCATCAAAATCATGTAGACCATAGAATTCAATGCCTGTGCAAATCCATCAAACGCATTGAAAATGGCATTATCGGAGGTAAAAATGGAGATACCGGAGGTGATTCTTCCTGCGATTGCAATCGCAAGTGCGATAATGACAATTTCAAATGTATTGGATAGAAAGCTTTTCATCCATGCATAGGCTGTTCCTTCGATTCCACGTCCTCCTGTGATCGAAGGCATTGCAAGCGGGAATGTTACAACCAGAAGATACAGCTTGATATAGCGGCTGTACAGCGTGATCAGAATCAAGAAAGAACACACCATTGCTACAAGGAAGTAGAACAACCCATAGATCCAAAAAAACATAACAGAACCAACATCCACATCACCAGTAAAGAAGGCCGGCGGTTCAATCATGACCGCCGTTCCTGCCATTGCCGATGCCATTTCAAAAATCTTTTTGATCACGTCCAATCCTTTTACCAATAGTACGTTTAGGACAACCACCTTGATCATTGCTTCGATCATAAGTTCAAGTGTCATATTTTCTTTGAAGTTCCCAACTGCTTTAAAAAATCCCATCATCACAAAAAAGTTCAGACTCATAATTCCGATGGACAAAGCCCACGGATACAATTCATTATTTACATAAGTCCATGTGGCAGAGGAAAACCCTTCCGGTGTCTTTGTCATGATTCCCATACAGGCTGACATGGCTGTATTCCATATCGCACTGGCAATCTGATAGAACGGTCCATATAATAAACTGCCGTTGAGAAACTCCGGCAACCAGTCTGGCATCTAAATACCCCCTTTTTTTATGCTCCTACACTTGAAGTAATTACTGGAATCAGCTGTGGTGTGATAACTGCAACAAGTCCTCCTGCGATTCGTTTGAATGCCATAGACTGTGCACCACCATCCTGTGAGTTCATGGACTGCGCCCATTCAAAAACACCCCAGAGCAGATACAGACTTCCGATGGAAGACACGATCGCTGCAATCAGACCATAAATCGTATTAAATCCGGTTTGAATCACCGTACTTCCATCATTTTCCGCTGCTAGTACTGGAAATCCTATCTGCAGTACAAAAACTGCTGACAGCATGAATGAAAGAGTCATCATCGTTACCAATTTTTTTCTATCCAGTTTCATAAGTTTCTTTCTCATTTCCTTAATTCCTCCCAATACGTAAAACTTTCACTAAAATAAAAACTAATACGAGTAATACCACCGCAAAGGTTCCAAAACCTACTAATCCCTTCCATACATCTGGTGTAAATATTGCCGCAGCAATCCCCGCTATAACGCTTAAAATAAATGCGACTATTACTACTACTTTTGTTTTCCAATTACTTCTTCTCATTTTGTGTTCTCCTTTTCAAAATTTTGTTCCTTACATGGAATCCTCCGAATCTTCTGCATATCCTTGATCAATATATCTGTAATCACATTCGCCGTATCACTATCTGATAAATAACGATACAGTGCAGTTTCATAATCCTTATAATGACTGTTCTTTAAATAATCTTTGGATGCACGTAACCGTTTTGCTACTTGCCCTTTCGGGTATTGCTCCAACAAAAGATCTAACGTCTGAGGGATGCTTTCTGTCTTTTCATACAGTCTCCGCAGATTCCGATAGAATTGTTTAGGAAACTTTATTTTTCCCAAGCGTTCTGCATAGAGATACTTCTTGTGTTTTGTAAGAAAAAGATAGATAATTGCTCCTACAAAACAAACTCCGGCAACTAACGCAAAAACGATGCCTGTTCCCATATATTGTAAAGCTGTCATTGGTACTCACCTCTCTACTTCTGACGGAAACAGTCACTTACTTCATGCACTTTCTCCATTAACCGTTCCGGAGACATTGTGTTACTGAAATATCCGGAAGCATAAACTCTGTGTTCCTGTTCATCATAATAAAACTTCACTCCCGGATGCTGTGTATTCAAGCGGACAAGAAGCTTATCAAGTGCTCTGCTTTTCTTCTTTGGAGCTGAAATATCAAATGCTGCTGGCTGTGAAAACAGGAAAACATAATCCAGATTGTTGATATTTACATGCAGCTGTTCGCCATCCTCTGAGTGTCTGATCTCGGAAGAGATATATTTTGGCTCATTTCTAGCCAGATATCGGTTCAAAATAGATGCTGTCAGTTCTTCAAATACAGGTTTCTCTCGCTGTAACTCGCGTTGTTCCTGTTTCCTGCCAAAAGTTGGAATGTAAGTTTCTTCTGTACCGAAATTCGGTACATTTTTTTCTTTCTGCGTACCGGAATTCGGTACGTCTTCCTCTTCCTCCTTACTTGTACCGAAATTTGTTACGTCTTCCTCTTCTCTTTCCGGTTCTTCTACCTCTTTCTTTTTCTGTGAAATGCTTGATACTAAAGCTAACAAACGATTCTTTTCCGCTTCCATTCTCTTAACATCTTCTGAAAGCTGTTTTTTTTCGCTTTGCAGCTGATTATTTTCCTCTTCAACCTGTTTCTTTTCCTCTTCAAGCTGTTTCTTTTTCTTATTTAACTCCTCAAGTTCCCCTTTTAAGTATCTGTTCTCGTTTTCGTAGGTTTTCTTCTCCTTTTCAAGACTCTGCAGATCTTCTTCATTTCCCTTATTCATTCCACTAAGTAAGGATTCAAAAAACTGGGTTGCTTCTCCTCCCGGCTTTCCATCAGCATCCAAAATAAGTCCGAACATATCTAACTTGTGTTCAAATGATTCTTTTGTCTGTTTTGCCTGGATCTCCATATTTTTAGCTTTTTCAATCTGTACCTGATAGCGTACTTCCATGGAATCCTTTGCTGCTTCAAACTCCTGCTCTTTTTTATTAAGTTCTGCTTTGTCATGTTCAAGCTGTTTTCTTTCCTCACAGAGCTGCTGATACCTGATTTGCTGATTCTGTTCATCTTTATGCAGTGATTCTTGTTGTTGTTTTAGTTCCTGCTCTTTTTGGTTTAATGTTTCTTTTTCCTGCTTCATCGATTCAAGCAGCTTATTTAATGCATTTTTCTGCTTTAGATAATCCTGCTCTCTTTGCTGAAACAGTTTCTCTCGTTCTTGATAGATCTCATTCAGATTCCTGTAAAGCGGATCCTGATTTGTTTCATTTGTCATAATGTTCCATTCTCTCCTTTCTTCCTTCTTCGTGCAGAAATCGTCCCTCCGATCACAGCCACAGACATACCTAACAAAACAGAAAAAGCAAAAATCTTGTTTTCTTCCCCTGTTTTTGGTGCAGGACCACTCGGAATTTCTTCTCCTGTGTTCTTTTCCTCTTGCGTACCGAAATTCGGTACATCTTTTTCTTCACCTTCATTTGTACCGAGATTCGGTACATTTTCTTTTTCGACCTCTTGAGCTTCCAGCTTCTGTACACTTTTTAGTTCTTCCCGTTTCATGTCTCCACCAGTTTTGAGCATAAAAAATGCACCAAAGCCGCAGCCGATGCCAAATAAAAAGATCAGGATGGTAATGATTACCCTCTTCATCCCACTTTTTTCCTCCCTCTAAAGGATCAGTTTTTCTTTTGTTACTTTGCAATTGACAACCAAACGATACGGAGTCCTTGAATATCCGGTACAGGTTGCTAAAGTAAAGGTCTGCACATCCTCTCGATCCATTTTCCAGTCATCCTGAAATACCGCATCTTTTTTATGACAGGAATATACAGACACGATCGTAAGTCCCTTGGTTCTCTCCGGCGTATAGATATAAATACTTTGTGCTCCATTCTCATCCACTGTAAGTTCATCTAATCTTCCAAAGATCTGCCCGGACATCATGTTATGTCCAAAAAGACAGGTGTGTGGATCTGACAGCTTTTCGTTTGCATGGGCAAAAGTAAATACCGAACCCAAGATACTGTACTTTCCATCAAATCCTTTGCTTAAGTATTCCCTATCGGTTTTGCCATGTAAGATTGGCTCATCCACTCCGATCTGAGGGATATAGAGCCATCCAATGATATCTGGATTCACTTCTTTTAATAGTGCAAAATCAATTCTCCGGTTCATTGGATCGGATGCATCCTCATCACTCTCCGGTACTACAGCAGTCTTTTTGATTGCTTCATGACTGATCTTTGCTTCCAGAAATGGTTTATGTTCCCGGTATGCAAGGATACCAAAGAATACCGCCATTCCAAGTAAAATCACGATAAGAACTCTGTATACTCTGTCTCTCATTTAAGATTTCCTCTTACGCATTCTGATGATGCATACCACTGCTCCAACCACGCAGATTCCGGCAAGGCCTGCATATCTCCATGTATTTTCTTCCAGATTTGTCTGTGGAGCTGTATTTTCTTCCTTGTCCGGCTTTTCTGTATGTTTCGGTTCGATCACAACATCATACTGCATCTCTCCCTCGGAATCACTCCAAGTTGGAACTGCAATCAAGGACGGTTCAACCGTATCATACCTTTCCGTATCTTCTGCAGAGATCAGATACACACCTACTTCTAGATTTTTAAATGTAACTGTTCCGTTTGCATCTGTCACATTTGTATTCGTGCTTTCTTCTGCTTTGGAAAGTAGCTGCTCCGCCGCATTTTTAAGATCATTGGAGTTTTCAATCGCATTGAGATCTACCCCTGCGTCTTTATAGGACTTGAGCAGCACGTATTCTCCCTGCACAATCTCTGACACTTTCTGACATCGGATTTTTACATTGCTTTTGTCCGTCCCTGCTTTTCCATCGGTAAGGACTACCTCGATACTTCCGGTTCTGGCCTGTTCTACCTCTTCTAAGTTCTTTTTTTCCGGCAGGACTTGTTCTCCTGCTTCGGTTGTTGTTTTATCGATCACCAGATCTTTCTCGTTTAATGTTGCTGTATCTGCCGCACTTACGGTTGACACGCTAAGAGCTGCAAATACACACGCAGCGACCAAAAGCCGCTTATATCTTACCATCTTCATATGTCTCCCTTCTGTTCCATAAATACAATCCGATTGCTACTGCAGCAAACAAAAATGGCAGACAAAAGAAAATCAGTTCCCTTGCAGACGGAAGTTCCTGCTTGATTGCATCATGCTGTGCTTTCTTATATTCCACCCGCTTTCCAGTCACCAGTAATCTGTGGGTATTGATTCCATAAGGTGTACAAGTAACCAGTGTCACAAGATCCTGCCCGGCTTCGATCTGCAGGGCAGAAACATCTTCCGGTTCTACCACCTGAATCTTACATACTTTATAAGCAAGCGTGTCATTTCCAATCCGTAGAAAGAAGAGATCTCCTTCCTTCATTTCATCCAACCGGATCAAAAGCTTCGAACTTGGAAGCCCTCTGTGTCCGGTCAGCACACAATGGGTATTCTCTCCTCCAGTTGGAAGGCTTGTTCCCTGCAGATGACCGATTCCATTAGACAGTGCGGTATCATCCGTTCCATGATAGATTGGCAGTTCCACATTGATCTTTGGGATATCCAGACTTCCCATCGTCCCATTGCCTGAGATGTTCAGCTGTTCCTCATAGCTTTCATCACTTAAGATCTCGGTATCGGAATCATCTACGATTGCTCCTCCTGTCTGGTAAAGCATGTCATTATAAGCGATCGCCTGGTTCATGATTTCCTCAAGCTTCGTATCTTCCTTTTTGCTTACTGCACTTTGGTAAGTAGCAACGGCATCTGACTGATGCCGCTGCTCGATCACATTCCAGATAATTGGAAGACAACAGAGTGCAAATCCAAGAATGAATAGAACTGCTGTGCTCCATTTTTTTCTCATGCAATCTCCTTTCCTTTTGGCTTAGATCTCTTCGTCTTTCTTACGTCCTTTTGCAATCGCAACACTCATAAGAATAACGCCTGCACCAAGCAGAATTACTACACTTGATGTACCAGTGATTGGAAGCTTCTTTCCGACCTGATTCACGATCGTAATATTTGCAGAACCATCTTCAACATCAGTTGTCAATGTCTTATCTTCTGACTTACTCAGTCCGTTATAGAACGTCTTAATATTTGCCTTTGCGTCAAATGCTGTAAGAGTTTTATCTGTTGCTCCATCCCCTTTGACATAGCTGTCACGCTCTGTTGTAAATGTTGCTTTGAGTTCCAGCTTGATCGGATCCTTTAATAAACGGTATCCGTCCGGAGCGTCTGTTTCTTTGAGATAGTAAGTACCACTGTCAAGTCCGTAAATATGGAATGTACCATTTGCATCGGAAACCATTTCTACTGCTGTGTCTGGTTTTGTACCGCCGGTATGGTCTGTGCCACCAAGGGAATCACGGTTGATTACAATATATCCGTCCTGCCCTGTTTTCACATAGACTTCATTTTTACATTCTGCATCACTGTACAGGCGGAATTTTGCTCCATCCAAAACTTTATCATGGTCATTGGTCTTGATTGGATTTAAGCGGTAAGTGAAGCAGACTACCGTATCCCATGGAGTATAGCCAGTTTTTCCTTCTCCTTCAGGATCTGCATCATTGGAGAACTCAAGACGTACATCATTTTCAAATCCCGGACGTCCTGTGTTCTCTGCCGCTTTGTCATTGAGTGTTGCGTTGTATGTAAGTGTAACGGTCTGACCATACGTATTCTCTTTGCGGTTATCCACTGCATCAAACTCACGGTCTACGATTGCCTTCAGATCTGCAATTGCAATCATAAAAGTATCTCCATTTCCCGGATTTTCTGTTACTACAAACTCACTGTTATTCAGTGTATAAGTCTTATCTTTTCCGTCTACTGTTCCGGAGATTTCAATCTTAACGCTCTTCTCATTGAAGGTCAGTGCGTCATTCATCACATCATGCCATGCATAGTAATAGGTATCATATCCATTGATATCCGGCACATTGGATGTATACATATACGGTACAGTCTGACCAATCTCATAGTCACCAATGTCATTCCATCTGTCTGCATTTGTAATATTTTCATTGGCATCATCTTCCTGAATCTTCTTTGTTACACTTGGATAATCAGACTTGATCACAACCTGTGCTGCCGGATTCGCTGTGTTTACCATACAAAGAGAGCTTGCAGAATGTGTTCCCTCTACGTTGGATACTTCATCAATGACATAGTAGCCATACTGTAGTCCATCCAGACGAATGGAATTATCGGAACGAACATTTTTTACTTTGACCACTTCCGGTGATTCATTTAATTTCACCATCTCATCTCTTAATTTCTCGATGAAGTAACGGAATGCACTGTAACGGCTTTCTAAGGTCTGATCTGCAGTTGCTCCTTCCACCGGATAGTTATTTAAGGACTGAATGTAATCAATGACCTGATATTCTGTCACATCTGCAGCTGCAATTGTTGTACCTGCCTTTGTCAGTGCTTTTGCTACGACATTCTTTAAGGCCTGCTCATAAGCCGGATTGAAGGTATAATTGATGGATTCCCCACCTTTTGCATTCTCTGCGTCAAACAGTTTATAAACATTGAACTGCTTTCCAACCAATGTCTGTCCATCATTTCCGGCAATATCAATGTGGGCCTGTCCACTTCCCATCGTAGCAACACCCTTCACGGTACTGTACTCTGCTCCATCTGCCGCATAGACAATCGCAGACATTCCATGTTCAAACATTGGTACTGGAATGGAACTGATCGCACCTGCTAAAGCAAGGGTTCCTGTTAACATGAAAGTTACTCGTTTCTTATTAAATTTTGTCATTTTTTTCATTCTCTTTCTCCTTCGTATTTCCTTTTTTCATCTGTCGGATTATCGCTACAGCCATACAAGCAAGGCCTAACACAATAAGAATTAAAGTTGCATGATTTCCAGTCTCTGGCATCTGTAATCCGGTGTGGTTTTCTACCTTCAGATTCACAATTCGCTCATGCGGAGTTCCTTCAATTGCGTAATCTTCGGAATCTTTTGTATGAAGTTCGCCATTTACATAGTATTCATACTCTCTCTTATCATTGAACTTGGTATAGATCTCATAGACATAATCATTTCCCTTTGCATCTTTTGGGATTCGGTATCCCTGCGGTGCTTTTGTTTCCTTGATGTAATACTTTTTCTCTACTTCTAATGGACTGGTTGTAGCAACACCAGTGCTATCTGTAACAATCTTGGATACCTCTTTCGTACAGTCAGCATCTTCGTAGATCGTAAACTCTGCACCTTCCAGTAATTTTCCTTTTTCATTGACTTTTGTTACTTTCAGCTGATACGGAGCCAAGGTATCTTCCACACCTAAACGTGCGGTTCCTTCTTTTTCAACCTCAAACCGCATGGAATTATCCTTTGCTGTATTGGAATTCAAGGTAATTGTATTGTCTTTTGCAACCGTAAATGTTACAACTCCGCTGTTTACAGTGTACTCATCTGGTACGGATACTTCTCGTACTTTATGCTGTCCATAGCCTAATGATTTGAATTTACATGCTCCGTTTGCATCCGTTGTCACGGTCTCTGTGCTTCCGTCTGGTTTTGTATGTTCATAAACAGCACCTTTAATCGCATAGTCTTTTCCTTTTTCTTTTTTGACAATGTTCAAATCCAAAGACTGCTCTGCGATTGTTGGTTCATTGTAGGTATAGACAAACTCGGAACCATTATTTCCACTTGTGATTTTGACCGTATATACAGTTGGATTGATTAAATATCCTTCCGGAGCCTGGGTTTCTTTGATTGTAATAGTACCGAGTGGTAATTGCTTACTTCCAGTTGGTCCGGTATATAATTCATCCCCTGAAACTAAATATTGGGAATCATAGTATGCAAATCCATCTGCATCTGTTCTGAACACCCATTTTTTAGTAACAGTCTTTCCACTTGCTGCCGGGTCAGAATCCATTTGTACTCCTGCATAGAATTTCACTTTAAACAGTGCTCCTTTTAGCGGCAGGGAACCTTCCGGTTTGTTCAGATTCGTTTCCTTATCCACTTTTCCAAGCAGTACACCAACCGGATCCATTGTTGGTTTATCTGATACTTTTAATACACTTGTTTCTCCTGACTTAACAGTTATCGTATAAGTGGTTTTATCAAGTGCATAGCCTTTCGGTGCTGTTACTTCTTTTACATAATAGGTTCCTGCAGTTAATGTCAGTGTATTGGAGTCACCATTGGCATCCGTTGTAAGAGTTCCAACTTTGGAAGCTCCGGAAAGTGATTTCTCACTATATACACCATAAGTTGCATCCTTCAGCGAATAACAGTCATTTCCATTTGTTATGGATGTATCTGAACTTGATTTTTTCAGCTTTGCATAACCGGATGGATTGTATGTACCAGACCAGGAAGATAACGGCTGTCCGTTTCCCTGATAGATCACGCCTTTCGCATCCGTAAAATACTTATAATTTTCCCAAGCCCACACTAAACCATTTGCATAATAATCCCCTTTATGGGTAGACAGCCAGGTACCACAAGCACACTTCACACCATTTCCTGTTTCAATCTGTACTCCATCCGCAAACCATTCATGCACTGCATTAAGTACCCACCAGACTGCACATTGCTTCATAAGATACTCGTAATCACTATTGATTGATTTACACATGTAATGGTCATAGTAATACATCATTGCAGCTACTGTCTGAATCGTTTCTTTATTATAGATGGTAGATGCATCCACGCCTGTTTTTTTTCCTGCTTTAAAACTATCCATAGGATCTGCACAGAAAAGTGGTTCCTTTGTATCTGTATTTCCTAGCAGTCCTTCCCTCCATGTCAATAATTGTGGCCAGGAAGGATCATTATAGTTGATCACATCGATTCGACCAATGCTATTGCTTTTTATTCTACCTGTATTAATCACATCACCGGCAGCTCTTGCAGCTTTCGCTCTTCTTTGCATACTCGATGTATTGGCTTGAGCATCTGATTCCGCAAACCCAACGCCAATTTCTTTTAAGAGCTGCTTCATTTGACGTTCTGTCTCTAAATCCTTCTCAACATCTTTCCCTGGTTCTTTATCTCCATCGGTAACATCTTGCTGTTCTGCCACATTACTTGATGGATCTGCGATTGTCTCACTTTGAACCTTATCTGCTTCAGCATTCTCTTCGGCAGATACCATGTTAAAAGAGAAGGACGTTATCAATACCATTACTGCCAGTAGAACTGCCAAGACTCGGCCTCTCTTTTTCCTTTTTTGTTTCATCTGATTTTTCTTTCCCTCCTAATTTCTAAGTTAAGCTGTTATTGTTCCTCCTTCCATGAAAGTTAAAATCAAGCTTTTTCTTTCCATGGTGGAGCCCTGGAACATCTTCGAATTCCCATTTTTCTTCCTCTTTCTCTTAAAATTGCGTACAAAAAAAGAACCACGCTTTTGTGATTCTTTTTTGTGTACCGAATTTCGGTACATTTTTATTTTCTTGCTCCGCAGGAACAAACATATCCATCAACAACCGTTTCATCGTATGCCGCATTGTCCTGTACCCAGCGTGTTCCATAGACTGCCTCATGATGTACCGTTGTTGTGACTGGACGTGTACCATACTCTATATGATGTCCACCACCCTCATACGCTAATGCATGTGCTTTTTCATGTTCAATTACATTATTTGTAATATCAGCTCCACACACATTGCAGCAATCCCATGCATAATCTTCATAAGTAGTCACTTGCTCATCCCATGCCTCCTGCTCAACATACTGCTCATTGTGTCCGGTAGCTTCATGGTGTACAACATGTGTCTGTGCTACATAATTATGCTGATGTACTGATTCTGTCTTATTAGAATTCTCTTTATTACTTCCACTGTTTGTTGCAGGTTTTGCAGGAGTAGACGCTGATGCGGAAGGCTTTGTTGTTTCCTGCTTTTTATTAGAAGTAGATGGATTCGTTTTATTTGATGTCTCCTTCTTCTTTGAGTCACTTTTCGAGTCATTCTTCTTGGAATCATTTTGGACTGTATTTTCCTGCTTAGAAGTATCTTTCTTTGTATCGTTCTTCTTAGCATCTTCCTTTTTGGATTCAGCCTTATTTGACTCTTCCGATTTTGCTGTCTCTTCTGTTTTCTTTTCCTCTTCCTTTACATCATTAGAAGCACTGTTAACAAGTTTATCCGCATTTTTGATATGTTTTTTTATCTCATCATGATCGGATGTTTCTGTAATTGTCTCTACTGTCTTGTTATCTATTTCAGCTGCTTTCTTCTCTCCACATCCAATGATTGGTGTAGAGATCATCATGGTTGCCAGAAAAATTGCTACAAATTTCTTTTTCATGCATTTTCTCCTCTCCCAATACATTGTACCGAATTTCGGTACATTTTCTTAACACCTCTAAGATTTTTTGATATCTATAAGAATTCATAAGTTTTTCACTTTGTTTCTATTTTTTATAAGGGTAATCATCCACAACCTGTAGATAACTACCCTCACCTTCATAGAAAAATCTTTTTCAGACTACTCTCTAGTCTTCTTCATTTTCTTTTTCTATAATCTCTTCTTCAGAATTCATTTCCTTTTTTTCTAACATCTCATTAATTCGTATTACATATGCAAGCAATCTCTTCACATATTCTGGTGCATCTCTATCTTCTAATTCCCATGATTGCAACGTACGATATGGTATTTTGAAGTATTCGCAGAACTCTTTACGGCTCATCCCTGCATTTTCTCTCAAATCTTTTACTGCTATTTTTTCCGTATCTTGCACCACATAATTAATATCTAACTCTTCTTTCATTACAATTATCCTCCGAATTTCAATAAAACACTTTTTGTTTTCTTCTAAATTTTGAAATATTTCATCGGAATACTCTGCTTGGACAATACGTTTTCTATATTGTATTACTTTAATCTTTCGCTAATTATATTGTAACAAAGCGATTTTTGCTTATCTAGGTTACTTTAGGTACGTTTTTTGGTCAAGTTTATAAATTATTCTCTATTATTGCCCAATTTTATCGCTGTTTATAAAAAAAGTATAAACTTGAGCACCTATCTTTCACTTACAAAAGCTATTTAAGCTGGCATTACGACTACTTATCCCCGGTTGACTGAAAATATCCTTTGTACCGAAATTCGGTACGCTACTAATATTTTGCTGGTAATCTAAACAATTCTATATATTTATCTATAGCCTCACAGTCTATAAGAACTGCTCGTCCTATTTTACAGATTGCACCAGCTTCTTTTGCCCATTTTTCTAACGTTGGCAGACATACATCATAACGCTTTGCTGCCGTTTTGTATTTGACATATCGTCTCTTATCGTTATAAAATTCATTTTCCATTCTCACATCTCCTTTCATCCATACACATTGTGTTTGCGCTTTTAGATTAGCACACATTGTGTGTGTTTTCAAGAGTATTTATTATATTTTAAATTACTTACAAGCTATTTGTACCGAATTTCGGTACATTTCAAGGTACTTCATGAAGTCTGACCCAAGCAGCTCATTCAAAAATAGAGCCATCTCAGCTCACTGCATCTCTGCATGACACCTAAAATGGCTCTATAATCACTGTGCTATATACAAATCTTTTAGTTCGTCCAAAATCTGATCTTTCGTTCTCCCTACCAGTCCCAACTGCTTAATGTCAATGCTTTCGTTTTGCATCCGCTGAACAAAGTCTTGAACATCAGTAAAAACTCCTTGAGGAACCGTAATCTTGACCGTGGGATCAATCAATTCCGTCAGACGGAAAACATCGTTCTTATGTTTCTTGATATTTTTGCTGTCAACATGTTCACCTGCAGCTCTGCGATCTGTCAAATCCATCCACGCTTTTGCCTTAAATGGAATCAAATATGCCGCATCTAAGACAGTCACTCCATCAACAGTGACTTTCCCCTGTTTCAAAACTCTGTAGTAATCATCATCCAAAAGAATAGCCGACAGACTTGAAATATCTTCGTCCATCGGTAACGGTGTTAACACTGCATCTTCTGGAAGTTGAATAGCATCCAGCTTTCGCGTGAAAAGTTCAATCATTGCAGGATACTGATTTGAAATTGGGTGACTAAAACGATAAAACTGCGGCACACCCGAACTTTTATTACAATGTTCATATCCAGCCTGTTTTACATATTCCCAGAATTTCTTTCCAAAATTTACATCAAGCGCTTCTATAATCAGAACAAGATCAATATCCTTTGTTGCTCGGAAATCCAAACCTTCTTCTGTCATCAGAATATCACACGCTGTTCCTCCAATGATGGCATACTGTTCTTCACTTCCCTTGAACCATTCCTTAAAACTATCAATTCCTGTAACCATTTATCTTCCTCCACAGTTCATTCAGCATTTCTTCTACTGCTTCTTCAATTCGTTCATCTGCATCTTCTCTCAATGCCAATGCCAGCGAAAGTTCGTCTACAGTATTTCGTGTGGACATTTTTCGTGGATCGTATCTCCACATTTCTACAGCCACTTGTTCCTGCGAATCTTGCAAGCTATTTGTCATAACATCTTTCCATTGAGAGATTCTTTCTGTTGCATAACACTTGACGTTCGGTGCGTTCAGCATGGAACACTCTGCCAATGCCGAATATCCACTTTCCAACAGATCTTTTCCCACCAATTCTTTCGGAATATAAACTGTTCGTTTGATTGGATTCAACAACTTATCTCCTGCTTTTTGGAACAGTATTTTCGGAGAATCCTCAGATTGTAAAATCCGCTGCACACCTTTTTTCTTTATATGCAGCAATCCCATTTCTTCAAGCTGTTTCGATGCCCTCGATATAGAAGTGGGTGTCAGTTCCAAGTCTTTCGCAGCTTGACTTGTTGATAATTCTTGTCCACCTACATAAATGAAATGAAGCAAAAGCATCTGCGCTGATGGAAGTATTACTTCCCGTGGCTTCCTTTCGGCATCGCACCGTTCTTGCAAATACAATGCCATGAAAGGCAAATAAATCTGTTTTCCTTCTACGATAAATGGAATTCTTTCACGAATCAAATATTCTTTCTGGCGAAAACCAAGTTTATTTAGCACCAGCACAATAGGCTTATTTTCATTTTTCTGTATCCGTGCAATATGCTTTTTCAACACTGCAATCTGGTCCAATTCAGTTTTCGGATAAAGAAAAATCACCTTTTTTCCATTCATAGAAGCCATCTGCAAGCGATACCGTGTAACAATAAAGTTAGGCAAATGCTTGAACTCCACATCCTCATAAGTCACTTCGATTCCGAGGACTTTATTGAGATACTCCATATGTTCGCCTCCAATCTTAACTCTTCTTCTGCATTATAACTCTTTTTGAGTTAAAATTCAATATTAGAGTTAAGATGAGCTGCAAACCAGTAGTATGACTCCAATGAACAAGTCCAGCACTGCACTTAATCTAAGTGTACCGAAATTCGGTACATTACTAATTCTGCTTTCCAATGTTTCTTTTTTCTCCAACACCAATACTTTCTTCCAGATCATAACCAGACTTTTTATCACGCCAATTTATGGATTCTTTGCATAAACACAACGTAATTATTGCCCCCAGTAAAAACAGCATACTTGTTAAAACAACTATCAATACAATCATTCTTGCTATGTTTCCTCCGTAATGTACCGAATTTCGGTACATTTCATATTTACTCAAACGGTAATTCATCATCATATTCATCCGAAAGATATGTAAATTCATCTTCGGATTGCTGTTCTTCCGAATCAGTAGATATTCTTTTACTTTCTGACTTACTTTCTGCAAATTCCTGTTCTTCAATTAATACTTCAACTGTATAAATTTTCGTTCCATCTTTATTTGTATAACTGCCAGTTTGTAAACGCCCAGAAACTGCAATCCTCATTCCCTGCCGAAAATATTTCTCAGCAACTTCTCCTAAACGTCCTATGGCAACGCAGCGAATAAAATCTGCAGTTGCTTCATTTTCTCGTTTCAATTTCCGGTCTACTGCAAGTGTATATCTTGCAACTGCCTTTGAATTTTCTCCTGTTGAATATCTTACTTCTGGATTCCTAGTTAATCGTCCAACTAATATTACCTTATTCATAATAGACATCTGACCTTTCCGTACCGAATTTCGGTACATTTCTATTGGTGACAGAAACCATAAGGATTTCTGCCACCGCCAACCATACATACGTACATATACACGGCAATTGCATCGTATACATGTACAATCCACCTTGTGTCTTCGAAACCACGGACTTCACCGACTTATTCAGCAATTCCGCAAGGTGGTATATTCTATTTTTCATCATTATGATTGCAATGATCATTAATACTTTGATTTGTATCCATTAATAATTTGACTCCTTCAAACAGAGCACTACCATATAATCCTATCTGAATGATCAGACTCCACCATACGTCCGGCAGATGCTCTGCCAGACGCCCCAGGATTAATAGTCCAATAAATACTAATAATTTCTTTACTAATCTTGCCGTTTTCTTATTCATCTCTTTATTCTTTCACAGAATCCTTTATCATTTCTAAATTCAATAGGGAATACCCATTCTCCATTCCGGATTCTTGCTCATTTATGTATGTAATTGTAAACAGCATTGCTTTTGTATTGTATCCAGATGGATCGGCTGCATAGATTTCTATTACTTCTGTTTCCCGATAACTATCATCTCTTACGAAAACACATCTTTGCTTACCGGTAATCAATCGTTGATAGCTTTCATAAGATACTTTTAGACTTTTCCACTTATCCTGCATGTCTTCCTTATCTTTTCTATCTTGTAAAACTATCTGCTCTGCTGATATAGCTTTATTCAACAATTTTGAAAAGCAATTCCATGTAAGCTCTTTATCGTTGATTGTTATTTTTTTTGGTGTACAGTCAATACTGATTCCATCCGAATGCAAACTGGTATATGTTTTTCCATATCGTTCAATCATTTTTCTACAGGTTGTCTTCCGCTCTGGATCGTCGATTTCTTTTATACCAAGTTCATCGTATGCTGCAATAATTTCATCAATTGTCGGGTTCAGAACCTCCGCCTTATAGTTTTTTAAATCTTTATCTGTTTTGCATCCGCTGGCTAATGCCTGAATCTGATCAGTCTCTGACATACTGGCCAAAGTAACCGCTGCTGATTTGTCTATTTCTCCTTTTTCAAACTCATGCATTGCCGTATCTCCTAAATTTTTAGAAATCGTGAGATACTCTCCAACCGTAGTTCTGCTAAGATTATATTTTTTTGCAAGCCTTTCTACCATTCTTCCTCCCTGTATTTCCGGGAACTCTTCCGGATAATTATTTATCAAATATTGCATCCGCTCCAGCTTATGCATAATCTCATAAGGAGTCTCCTCGTGATGGCAGTTGCTACTGTAAAGTTGGAATTCTGCCTGTACATCACTGATATTCTGTTCAAAGCATGGCAGAAATTCGAATTCTTTTTTATCTCGTTCTTCTACCAGCAACTTACAGGCTGCATGTCTTTTATGCCCGGCTATGATTTTATACTCGTCAGAATTTGTCTTTTTTACTAACAAGTCCTGCAGAACCATACCATCTGCTTCAATGAGATCTGCAAGCCCTTCGATTTCCTCCTTGTCTTTCGCATCGCAATATTGTTTTTCGTTTTTCGCAAGCTTTGTATAATGAATCCATTTTGTAATTCTTTTTGGATGTGTTGTCTTTTTTACTTCTTCTTTTGCAAATACATTTGAAATTTTAGCCATGATATCCCCTCCTATGCTTCCAGCAGTTCCTTTGCTAATTCCAGATAATCCTGTGCCACAGTACTATTTTTTCTGTGTTTCAGCACAGGTTTGTATAGATTTAATGCGTTATCTACAACTGCGGAACGGCTGATGCAGGTATCCATGATTGGATAATCATGTTTTCCAATCAGGTCAATCATTGCTTCTCTTTGTGCTTTTCCATTTGCAACCATATTGGCAAATATTTTCCACTCCATCTTCTCATCTGCATACTCATTTACGAAGTTCTCTACGAGTGCAAGATTGTCTCGACAATAATTATCAAACTTGATCGGAGTTAACATGATATCTGCAACATGTATCGCATTTTTTGTTAAGCAGTCGAAAACCGGTCTGGTATCTATGATGCAATAATCATATTCCTTTTTTAGATTTTCAAATGCATTTTTCAGTTGATATTCTTCTGTATCATTTTCCTTGGCTAATCCTCTGATGATATCAATATTTTTGTATTTCGTACGGTAAATACATTGATTTATTGATTTTGGATTTGCAAGTACATTCTGTACTGTTTTCCCAGTACCATTCACTTTTGTAAAAAATCTGGTACTATTACACTGTGGATCTAGGTCTATTAACAGTACCTTTTCCCCAAGTGACATTAAACTGTATGCTAAGTTAACGGATGATGTACTTTTTCCACACCCACCCTTTAAATTTGCAATTGCTATCGTTTTCATTTTTTGCTCCTTTTCCGTACCGAATTTCGGTACATTTGTATGTGTTGGTTGGTATATAAATTTTTTCTTTTTATTTCGCAAGTCTTATTTGTGGCTTCTTAACTTTTTCTTCAAAATATTGATCCATAATATTATTTTCCAGTGTTGTCACCTTATTAAAATCATCTGTATCGCACCGAACTCGAATCGTATATCGTCCCCACACTTTATCCAAGGTTATCTGTACACGATAATCTTCGTCATTTATGAAATCAAGCCAATAGGTTCCTTGATACTTAGTGAATGCAATGTCTTTCATTTTCGGTAATTCATATTCACAATAATCCTTGGCAAGCTTTATAAAGCTTTTCTTTCCTACCTGATACGTCTTTGCTGTTCTTAAATCTTTCGCCAACATTTTCGTTAACTCTTTGGATAAGTTTTCCATCTTACACATCCCTTTCTTTCTGAATGATTGAATTCCCTTTGCAAAGATACACAATCTGCTCATTTGACAGATCACTTTTATAAACGTTTTGGATTATCTGAATCGCTTGCTGACGTTTTTGTTCGAAAATGCGATGACTTAATCCAAAATCCTCTTCAACCGTTTTGTATAATTCCCCTTTTACATAAATGCGATTAATAATTCTATATTCAACTCTTGGTAATATTTGAAAACACAAGTATATTCTATGGATTCCTTCAGCCTGAATTGTGAGCACATGCATCTCGTTTATTAATTCTTCTTTCTGTGTACGAATCAATTTTTGATATTTCAGGTATGCATCGAAAAGATCCCTGTGTTCACCCCCTCTATTACTTTCAATACTCAAGTCTATCTTTGGATAAGACGCAATTTCAATGGATTGTCGAGTGATTTCATCTATCTTTTTTCGAACATCTATCATCTGTTCGTACGTTTGTCGGAGCAGTTCATCATGATGTCGAAGCACATTTTTAATTATTTTCTTATCAACTCTCATGGCATTTTTATGCTCTGACATCTAAACTCCCCCTAGACTTTAAAATTTTCAATCATGCAATCCACTGCAGATTACCCTGCATCTATTTCACTCGGCTGATAGCAACCATACAAATCGTGCTGTACTTCTTGTTGATAAAAATGATTTAGTGTAGCTGGTGCATTATATAGTGCTGTGATCATATATGCTTTTATGTTCGTGATTTTTGTAGTTGTCTTTTTCATGCAAAAAATCACATACTCCAAGTGACTCCCCTTTAGTTTCAAAAACTGGGACTGCACAAGCGCATAGGGATAATCTTCCCCTGCAATTTTCACAGTTTCGCGTTTCACACATACAACATCACAGATCACTTGGAATAATTCATCATAAATTTCACGATCATTTTCCTGGTCATACTTCATGTGATGGTCATATTCGATATTATCTTTGATCAACTCTATGTATTCTTGGATATGGTCATCCATCCTATCAATCACATCATCTTTTGTTTCTGCTTTCTCTGATTGATTGATATGATTGATATAACTCATATTAGTATAATTAATATTAGTATAATTAGGGTCGGATTTTCCGACTTCCAGAGGTCGGTTTTTCTGACTTCTTGAGGTCGGTTTTTCCGAATTCTTGAAGTCGGTTTTTCCGACTTCAGTGATTTTATAAGGG
>SKEB01000442.1_pt1 | contig 36363 bp, 28 predicted proteins | sample 4826561 | NCBI WGS metagenome assembly SKEB01 (sample SAMN11008820, study PRJNA524170) | human gut metagenome | biome: Human fecal sample; material: Feces; isolation source: fecal sample from pouch patient p17 | host: Homo sapiens | place: Israel: Tel-Aviv | collected 2016-03-29
ACAGGAGACCATGCAGGAATTAACAGAGCTATCTAAGAAAATTGAAGCGAATTGAGCCAGTGAGTGAAATTTGACGGTTTCCTCTCTGGCTCTTTTCATTTCTGCAAAGAAAGCGGCAAGCAATGCCGGTGTTAATACACTCGGCCCACAGAGGGAAAAATCCTGACGTGATTTCCCCCTCTGCTTTGCTTGTTGAGGGCAGCGCCCCCAAGCCCCTTTGAACGCAGAATTTCATTCTGCGGCTACGCGTCCGATGGACGCTTATGACCATGACCGGCTTACCGCTGGCCGTGGTCTTTTTCTTGTTCTTTTTTCTGTTCCTCATCCATTTTCAGCAGCCGATCCACATTGGCCTTTGCCGTCAAAAGTTCCCGCATTTCCTCACGGGAACGCCGGTACTCGGCGTAGGTTTTCTTCTTTTCCTCCAGCAGTTTGGCATACTCAGATTGCAGGTCTTTGACCTTGGGCAGCTTCTTCACTCCCATCTCATCAAAGGCATTTTTTGCCGCCTGATGGAGCAGAATTTCTTGCTCATGTTCCTCCCGAAATTTTCGGGAATAACCGGCCTTGCGATAGGCAACATAGGTCTCGCGGGTCTTGGCATAATTAACGATATGGGTACGCAGGACGGCGATCTCTGCCATGCGTTTCTCCGTCGCCTTAATCTGCGCTGACAGCTCATTGTGATGGGCGGTAGCCGCCACCGCTTTTTCTTCCAGCTCTGTATAGTCCAGTAGGTGATGTTCGGTAAGAAAATTCACGGTCTGCGCCATCTGTTTTAAGTTAAAAACCTTGGCCCAGCGTGCATATCCAGCACCTTTCCCGGCCTGCAATTTTGCCTGAATATCCACCAGCAAATTGACCTTGGGTGGCTCCGGCTGCACGGTGGATTTCTTGCGGGGCGTGTGCTGCTTTTCTCCAGCCAGCACCGCACGGATTTCTGTTTCGCTGTACCCGGCTCCCAGCTTGTCATCCATACGGGCTACATTCTTCCAGCCGGGAGCTTTAAGGCGGATTGCTTTCCCGCGCCGAGATACCTCGCAGCCCATCTCGGAAAGCAGTTGCAGAAGTGTGTCAAAGTCTGCTGGCTTTTGCTCCAGCGCCCGGTCAATCATCACCCGTAGCTGTTCCCGATGGGAGGGCTTGGCTTGTTCGCCCAGCCACTTGTTGTAGCTTTTTCCGTGGGGCTTGGGGTTCTCCACAATGGATAGTCCGTTCTCGATACAAATGGTGTCACTTAAACGTCGAACAGCTCTGGTGCTTCCCCAAAAGTTACGGAACTTCCGGTCACAATCCATATTGACCGCCGACCAGATGATGTGATTATGAATATGCGATTTGTCGATGTGGGTGCAGACCACAAAGGAATGATTGCCTTTGGTGAACCGCCTGGCAAATTCTATGCCCAGCCGGTTGGCTTCCTCCGGTGTGATCTCTCCGGGCCTGAACGACTGGCGCACATGGTAGGCGATCACATCATCTGTACCGCGCACTCGTCCGGTGGCGGCAATATACTGCCGCTTTGCCAACAGAAACTCTGCATCAGCAGTGCGGCTGTCACATCCATAGCTGGTAATCAATTTTCCGTTGTCGGTCTTTTGGGGATTTGCCACATAGTCAATAATATCGCTGATGGCACGGCTCTCAGTCCGACCCTTGCCGATATGCAGCGGCATGATGCGTGTGGTTGCCATAAGGGAGACCTCCTTTCCAAAAAAGAAACGGCCTGCATGGTGCAGACCGCTTTTGTTATTCTATTAAATCGTCCTCATCGAGAAAATCAAAATTGTCCTCGATGTCCTCTAACCGCTTCGGAGGAAACCTCATCTCGTATTGTTCTTTTGCCAGCGCACGAACTTCCCGGCGCTTATCTTTCATTCGGTTCTTCAGCCAGGAAATCTGCTCCTTTGATAATCTCCATGGGAGATTCAGCAAGCGGTTTATTGTCATTTGCTCCGCTTGCTTCTCCGGCGGCAAAGAAGCACAGGATTTACAGACGTGCGCCGCATGACCTTTGCCGGAAAATTTTTCATTAGCCTTATATTCTCCGCAGACTTTACAATAATGGCCGTGCTTCTTCATAGGCTCGATTCCTTTTCACTGAGAGCGTATAAACTGCGCACCGCCCCCATGATGATGTTCCACTCCAGATCTGCCGCATAGGAAAATTTTTTGCGGTACGATTCCCAAAGTTTCTGCATAACCGAGCTGTTCTCCACTTCCTCAAAAACTTCGGCAGCTTCTGCAAGATGTCGTTCTGTCCCGCGTTTGTGAGCAGTGGCCCGCAGCGCATCATGGAGAATCTGAGGGTCCAATGTATTCCCATGCAGCTGTTCCAGAATATAAATGTCATAGAAATCTCTCATGCGGGTGTTGGTGGTAGTTCTGGTAATGATCGTTTCCAGCTTTTCGGCCAGAACCGTTTCCAGATTGTACGCCCAAATATCAATGGAGCGATCTTCCAGCATCAGCTTGAAAGAGTAGCGGATCTCCCTGGGGGTAATGGCATCCCCTGTGGAAATGTCAATCTTCAAAGGCGTCACCACACCGTCAAAGGTTGTAGTCATATTTACGCGAATCCCCGGATATTCCGCCTCATCCATAATCTCCGAAATACTTTTCAGCTGGAATTTGACGCCATCATCAAGCGGGACACTCACAATAGCGGAAATCAAATTCTCTATGTCCTCCACATTGACATTGGCTCCTTTTACAGTAGCGTCCAAATCCATCGTGGAACGGGCATCCAGACCAACCATAGCCGCTACCAGCATACCGCCTTTCAGAATAAATTTGTCACGATATTCAGAAAGGGAGATACGCTCCAGAAAACGCTCCATCATGTAGTTCCGCATCAAGAGCTGGGCGTCCGCAGATTTTTTTCTGGAAAGATTGCGGATCAGATCCTTCAACTGCCTTGCTGTTTTTATCATAAAAGCACCTCCAAATACTGCCGCAGAATTTTTTCTACCCGGAACATACCGGCATACCGCATCAATGTCCGCAGGTCTTTGTCTTTTCTTCTGGCATACATCTTTAATGCCCCTTGAAAAGTCTGCATCTCCATGTTGTTCCTGCTGCGGAGCAGGTCGCAGATGGTGCGCTCCAGGTCATAGACAGGAACTGTATGCCCAAATGGTGTCTGAGCCGTTGTCAGGCCCACCCCATGCAGTTCCGCCTTAATGGTGAATACCTGTACGCCCTCTGCTTTCAGCTTGGAGGGATTATATCCGGTCTTGACTGTGACCGTATATTCCAGCGGCTCGCGGTCTGTCAGATCGTGAAAAAATAAAGCTGTCTCATGGGAAAACACTGCCTGTTCGACCCGCAGATGAAGTAAGTACATGGCATCGACCCAGGCATCCTTGGAAAGATAAATTCCATGCGCGACCCGCTCCAATTCCCGTGAGTGCACATAATCATAAAAAACAGGCTTAGAAATACCAGCAGATACTACTTGAGCTGTTCGCAGCATCCCATCCTGTGTTTCCAGCAGCTGATCCAGCTGTTCAAATTGTCCCACCGTACCACTTCCTTTCACACTAATATTATAAGCAATATTAGTTCAAAAGTAAAGTGATGAAAATTCGGCATAATTTTACCGACAGCTTAACGTTCAACAGTTTTGGAAATATGAAGTGGCAGCAAAATAGACAACCTCAGCTGCCCATTTCATCACGATATGAAATAATCTGCTTCTTTTTCTGTTTGGCACACCGTAACGTTGTGGCTGCTCCGCCCCAATCATGGAGAACATAGGCCACCACTACATCGGCGGACTCTACCATCCAGCGATTTCTATGAGAAATCGAAAAACGGCGCGGTACGTTTTCCAGCGGTGGATACACGGTACTGTCATAGCCAGAAACATCCCGGCCAGTGTTCAAATATGCCAATACAAGAACCAGCTCGATTTGCGGATACTTTTTCTTTTGTTCCCGTAAAATAGACGCTGCTAAACTGTCGAACTCTCCATATCCTCCAAGATAAAAAGTTGTTGCTCCTTGCTCAATTAGGTCTTGTGTTACATTGCGAAGCCAATTCGCAATATTGTCTGCCTTTGTGATTTGCGAATGGCCACAAAAAGTTACGTTCATACGATGGCACCCCTATTACCATCATACTGCAAATAGCTCTATTAGTACAGGTACAGGGACTAATTTTAGCAAAACTGCCCATATACTAAATATAGTACAGTCACAGGGGCGGTGTATAGAATGAAGCTAAACGAGGCGGTAAGCAAACGTCTGTTAGAATTACTAGATGAAAGAAAAATGACACAATATCAACTGTATATGAAAAGCGGTGTTCCCAAGTCTACGATTGGAAATGTCATCAACTGCTCGTATGATTCGGTTAAGCTACGGATCATTCATGAGATGTGCCAAGGAATGGGGATTGGGATAGATACCTTTTTTGCATCGCCGCTTTTTCAAGAAGATAACCTAGAACCATAAAACCTCCGACGAAATTCGTCGGAGGTTTTCATATTATCCATAAACCAAATCTTGAATGATAAACTTCAAGTCCTGTACCTTGCCCAGTAGCCAGATTGCAGCCATTGGCAAACCATAGGGACTAATGAGAAATGCTATCACCAGCAGGATAATGCCGTTTTGCAAGGAGTAAGTAATCAGAACTGCCACACCCAGCAGGGCAACCACCATGCTGATAAGCCCCAGCACCAAACCGGAGACATAGACAATCCCCACACAAATCCAGACGAACAGGGTCAGCGACAGAATCACCGGAGCCATTAAAATCTTCAACGGCAGTTTCAGAATGAACCAGATCGCCCTCATTTTTCTTCCTCCTTCCATCGTTCCCGAAAGCTCTGACAGAGAATTTCTGCCTGTCTTTCATCTTCTTCCGTCACTTCTCGGCATCCTTTGGTTAGCCGCAGTTCCTCATAGCTGCGATAATCAGATAACAGCACCTCGAATAGTTCGTCCGGTGTCCGGCTGAGAAGTCCATCCACACAGTAGCGGGAATCTCCATTCCATGTGACGCGGAGATAACCTTCTCGACAAGGGAGGACTTCTTCCTCTAGATCACAGTCCAAATACTCACGAAAAATCTCCAACACCTTCTCAAAGGTTTTCATCTATTCTCAACTCCTTTGCGGCAATCTGTTTTCTACCCATATTATCCTTCCAACATTTCAAAAAGACAAGGATATGGGCAAAAGAAAAAACGGAGGAAGGCGCGGCGAAAAGAACGCCGTTCCTCCCTCCGCAGTTGGGGCATATATCCCTGTTACGAAAGCCTGGAAAGCTGGGTTAGGATTTCTTTCACGCCCTCCCATAACTGCTCCTGCCGTTGGGCTATATCCTCCAGGTCAGCATCATAAATCCGCCCCGTTTCATGTACCCGTCGGGTGAGCTGGTTCAGGTTATTGCTGCTTCGGCGCAACAGGGATACCAGTTCCTTCAGCTCCGGCAAGTCCAGCTGTACCACATAGCCGTCCACAGCCATCTTCCGCAGATAGGCGCTCAGGTTTTTTGTTCCGAACTGTGCCATTTTCTGCTGGATCGCTTCCATCTCCGCATCGGAAACCCAAAACAGGACCGGCACATCCCGTTTACGCTTTTTGGCGCTCATCGTTCCGGCTCCTGTTTCTTCGATAAAGCAGGCTTGTGGGTGGTAGGCTCCTGTTTGAGCTTTTGCAAGACAGAGCCTTTCTCCGGTTCCTGAAGCGTTTTTCGTGCCTGCCGTGTAAACAGATCGGTCAGACCAAGATTGACCTCATCCACAACCAGATAAGCACAGTGGCGCGAAGTGCCGCTGTCCTCCGGCATGGGAATGGTCTTTGCCCAGGCTTTGTTGTCACGGGAAACGCGACCGTCGCTGTCCTTATGCTGGATGGTGTTGGCAAGGATGAACTGTACTCGTTCCGACCCGAACTTTTCCAGCACCGCCTTAACCGCAGACTCCGTATCCAGTCGGTTATCCGCATAGTGGGCGCTGATGGCGTGTTCAATGGCCTCTTTACAGTCAAAGTTTGCCTGATAAGAGCGGTTATATTGTGCCATCTCCCCATGCTGGGACGCATAGGCGGCAGAATGGAGATAGAGAGGGATGGACCGCTGTTCTTCCAAAACCTTACACACATCATCCGCTCGGTTTTCAATGCTGTCCCGGATCACATCCATGTAGCCGGTCTCCAGCTTCTCAAAGTGACGGTACACATCGGCCAGCGGTGTAGGCGAATCCAAAAGCGCCTGGGCCTGGGCATCGGTCAGCTCCAAGTCCTCCATCGCCATCACAATGTCCTCCCGGACGGTGTACTCATAGGTATGGTGCAGGATTTCCTCCGGGGGCTGGCTTTTCAGCCAGTCCCGGTATTTGTCCTGTTCAGCGGCCATCTTCTCATAAAGGGCCGTATTCAGATCGTTGGTATTCATGTTATCGCACCTCCTCATGTTGTTTCGGTTTCTTTTCAGGGCTACGGGGTGGCACCGGGCGCTTCAAGCTGTCCAGCACCGAAGGCCGTGCGCTCTTGGCAACCACAGTTTCCGGCTGGGCATGGCCCTTGCCGTCAATGTTCAGCAGCGTGTCCAGTTCCACCAGACGGGCGGACTTGACTCGCAGATCATCCTCAAAGGGAAACGGCTTTCCGATTTCCTCTTTGGCTGCGGCCTGCTGTTGGTAAAGGTTGTCCAGCTGGTTTTTCACGGCTTCCAAACGCTGAGGCATTTGAGCCAGTGCATTGTCGATACGGGTGAGGTTTCCGCGCGGGTCTGTGCCGAGGCTTGCCCGGTGGGTCATCTGGCCTTTCAACAGGAGCGTATATTCCTGTTTCCAAGCGGAAAACTCCACGGACATAGTAAAGCCCCGATAGCTGCCGATCTGCACCGGTTCGGAGCCTTTGACCTCCTTACAGGCGTCCAGCAAGGCTGCACCGGCGTTTTCTTTGTCAGTCAGCACATCGCCCCGGATCTCCATTCCAGCAAAGCCATCCTCCGGGTGAGGATGGGCGGCCAGGGTCTCCAGATCCGCTTCAAAGCCTTTAATAAACCCCTTGTTAGTTTCGATTTCCTGGGGGAAGTATTTGAGCAACTGATCCTCCAGGCGGTACTGCTTGCTCTGATGGTCAGCTTTCATCAGCTTCAGACGCGCAACCTCCACATCCAAATCCATGCGCTCCTTGATACGGGGGTCTCCGGCGCACAGGGCCTTGATCTCGGCAAAGGACAGCGCCGTTTCGTCCACATCATCGCAGGAGCGGACCGGGCTTTTGCTGGTCATGATTTGCGAAATGAATTTCTGTTTGTTCTCCACCGTCTGCCACAGGTAGGCATCGAAAGTTCCCTCGGTAACATAGCGGTACACATGGACCAGCGGATTCTGGTTGCCCTGGCGCTCGATACGGCCCTTGCGCTGGGCAAGGTCTCCCGGACGCCACGGACAATCCAGGTCATGGAGCGCCACAAGCCGGTCCTGCACATTGGTGCCAGCGCCCATTTTGGAGGTGCTGCCCAGAAGGACGCGCACCTGCCCAGTGCGAACCTTGGAAAACAGTTCTTTCTTCTGCACCTCGGTCTTGGCTTCGTGGATAAAAGCAATCTGCTCGGCGGGCATTCCCTGGGCGATGAGCTTCTGGCGGATGTCCTCATAGATGGTAAAGGCAGGCTCAGGCTCATCCAACGGCACAGCCTGTTCCAGCGCATGAAGTGTGGGATTATCCAGCTGTTTGGCTGCCTTTTTGGAGGGGGCTGCCTGGGGCGTGGAAATGTCGCAGAATACCAGCTGGGTCAGCTTGTCAGCCTCGCCGTCCCGCCAGATCTGCATGATATTACCCACACACTGATTGACCTTGGTGCCGGGTTCATCCGGCAGCAGCTGGTTGATGATACGCTGGTCCAGACCCAGCTTGCGGCCATCGCCGGTAATCTTGAGCATATTGTCCTCTGAGGGGTCAACGCTGCCGCTGTGTACCCTGGAGGCGCGCTCGGAGAGAACCTGCACCATCTCTTTTTGGTGTTCAGTAGGCTGGGCCACGATGTTGTGGTATTCCACCTCCGGGGTGGGCAAGTTCAGCTGATCGGCGGTTTTGATGTCGGCAACTTCACGGAACAAGTTCATCAGCTCCGGGAGGTTGAAAAACTTGCTGAATCTCGTTCTTGCCCGGTAGCCGGTGCCTTCCGGTGCCAGCTCCAGCGCCGTGACGGTTTCTCCGAAGCGGCTGGCCCAGCAGTCGAAGTGGGTCATGTTCAGCTCTTGCAGGCGGTCATACTGGAGATACCGCTGCATGGTATAAAGTTCGGTCATGCTGTTCGATACGGGGGTGCCAGTGGCGAAAATCACACCACGGTTTCCGGTCAGTTCATCCATATAGCGACACTTTGCAAACATATCGCTGGACTTTTGGGCATCGCTTGTGGAGAGACCTGCCACATTCCGCATCTTGGTGTATAAAAACAGGTTTTTATAGTTATGCGCCTCATCGACGAACAGGCGGTCCACACCCAACTGCTCGAATGTTACCACATCGTCCTTGCGGCTCTCGGCCTGCAATTTCTCCAGCCGGGCTTCCAGGGACTTCTTGGTGCGTTCCAACTGCTTGACCGTGAAACGCTCACCGCCGCTGTACTTCACCTCGGCAATGCCCTCGGTGATCTCGTCGATCTGCTCCTGAAGGAGCCGTTCCTGACGCTCTCGGCTGATGGGGATTTTCTCAAACTGGCTGTGTCCCATGATGATGGCGTCATAATCGCCGGTGGCAATGCGGGCGCAGAACTTCTTGCGGTTGTGGGTCTCAAAGTCCTTTTTGGTGGTGACAAGAATGTTGGCGGAAGGATAGAGCCGCAGAAACTCCGACGCCCATTGTTCGGTCAGATGGTTCGGCACCACAAAGAGGGATTTCTGACACAAGCCCAGGCGCTTACTCTCCATGGCGGCAGCCACCATTTCAAAGGTTTTGCCAGCGCCTACCTCGTGTGCCAGCAGCGTATTGCCGCCGTACAGCACATGAGCGATAGCGTTTTTCTGGTGTTCCCGCAAGGTGATGGCCGGGTTCATACCACCGAAAGTAATGTGTCCGCCGTCGTATTCACGGGGACGGGTGGAGTTCATTTCCTCATTGTACTGGCGGACCAGAGCTTGGCGGCGGTCCGGGTCTTTCCAAATCCAGTCTTTGAAAGCGTCCCGGATCGCTTGCTGCTTTTGGGCGGCCAGGGTGGTCTCTTTGGCATTCAACACCCGGCGCTCTTTGCCGTCTGCATCCTCTATGGTGTCGTAGATACGGACATCCCGCAGGTTCAGGCTGTCCTCCAGAATCTTGTAGGCATTGGCACGGCTGGTTCCGTAGGTGGTATAGGCTGCCACATTGTTCTGGCTTACAGAGCTTTTGCCGGTGATCTGCCACTCAGCGGTGAAAGAAGAATAGTTGACCTCGATATTGCGCTGGAGATAAAACGGCGTGTCGAAGGTCTCATACATAAACTGCTGGATGTACTCTTTGTCGATCCAGGTAGCGCCCAGGCGCACCTCAATCTCCGACGCATCCAGGTCTTTGGGCTGGGCAGCGGTAAGGGCCTCCACATTGACTGCAAAGGAAGGGTCCTGCTGTGCGGCCCGCTGTGCCTGACGCAGCTTGCGCCGCACATTGCCGGACAGGTATTCGTCGGCTGTTACATAATGGGGAGTGCCGTCTTTCTCCAACTGCCCAGGTACACGGAAGATCACGCCTTGCAGCTCGGCGGCCAGTTCGTCGCCGGTCTTGCCGGTCAACTCCGCCATATACGCCATATCGACAAAGGCTTTTTCGGAAATTGATACGGCCAGAGCTTCACTTGCGGTATCCACAGTGTCCACCGCCTTGTGGGGCTTGATGGTGCGCTTGGTGAACATATCCGCCTTGCGCTCCAGCTTGCCGTCCTCGTCAATGACTTCCAGCGCGCAGAGCAGATAGTAGCTGGAATCATCAGCAAAGGCCAGCCGGTTCGCCCGGTCATTGATAAGACCATATTTTGCAGAGAAGCTGTCATAGAGCCGGTTCAGTTCGGCCTGTTTGTCCTGGATGGCGCTGTCCGGTGTGGCGGCGTCCATTTGCAGATCAATGAGCTGCTGGACACATTCTCGCAGACCCACCAGTCCTTTCACACGGGCTTCGGCGGTGGCATTCAGGTCAGGCCGTACCATACAGCTGTTTTCACGGTAATACACATCGCCGTCCACAACGGTGTAGGAGTAATTTTTCACATTGGGGTCAGCAGGGATAGAAGTGTCGATGGCTTCGCCCTCGCCCAGCTCCGGCAGCTCGGCCTCCTGGTAGGTGCCGCGAATGTACTTCACGGCATCATGCAGCTGATCGGCAAGCTCCAGCCCCTCGATGGGGTTCACGGTGTAGTCCATGCCGTGGGCGGTGCTTTCCGGTTCCTGTCGGCCCAGCACCATTTCCGGGTGGTCCAGGAAATAGCGGTTGATGGCAAAGCCGTCCTCGGTCTGCCCGGTCTGCGTCCACTCCGGCACGATGTCCAACGGACGGTCACGCTTTTGCAGGAAGATGATGTCCGAAACGACCTCGGCACCTGCGTTCTTTTTGAAAGCGTCATTGGGCAGACGGATGGCCCCCAGCAGTTCGGCGCGCTGAGCAAGATACCGGCGCACGGTGGAATCCTTGGCGTCCATCGTGTAGCGGCTGGTGACAAAGGCCACCACGCCACCGGGACGAACCTGATCCAGAGCCTTGGCGAAAAAGTAGTTGTGAATGCTGAAATTCAGCTTGTCATAGGCTTTATCCCGAACCTGATACTGGCCAAACGGAACATTACCCACCGCCAGATCGTAGAAATCCCGCCTGTCGGTGGTCTCAAACCCTGCCACGGTGATGTCGGCCTTGGGGTAGAGCTGCTGGGCAATACGCCCGCTGATGGAATCCAGCTCCACGCCGTAAAGACGGCTGTTTCGCATTTCCTCCGGCAGCATACCGAAGAAATTGCCTACACCACAGGACGGCTCCAGGATGTTGCTGGTCTCAAATCCCATGCGGCCCACAGCCTCGTAAATCGCTTTGATGACCGTAGGGCTGGTGTAGTGCGCGTTGAGGGTGGAACCTCTGGCAGCAGCGTATTCCTCCGGGGTCAGCAGTTCCTTCAGCTGGGCATATTCCTTGCTCCAGCTTTCCTTGTCGGGGTCAAAGGCATCGGCAAGGCCGCCCCAGCCCACATACCGAGAAAGGATTTTCTGCTGTTCCGGCGTTGCCTGCTCGGTGGTTTCCTCCAGGTATTTCAGCAGCTTGATTGCCTCGACATTGGCCTGGAACTTAGCCTTGGGGCCGCCTTCGCCCAGGTGATCGTCAGTGATACGGAAATTCTCGGCGGTGCGACGCAGATTGGCCTTGTATTCCTCATAAGAGGCTTCCTCGGCAGCTTTGACATTGGGGAAGGTCTGCCACTCGCCGTTTACCTGAATGGAAACGGGGTGTTCGTCCAGTACCTCATCCAGAGTCTTTTCCGGCTCGACAGCAGGCGTGGGCGGCTCCGGCTCATTGGTTCGCAGGGTCTGAACAACCACATCATAGGGCAGATTGTTCTTATCGCCCGGATAGACAGCCACAGTCTCGGCTTGGAAGGCCGGGGTTTCGGCAGCCGGTTCGGGGCGTTCCTGCTCAAAACCGTCCAACTGACGGGCATACATCCCGCGCAGCAAAGGCGCAACCTCGCTCCACTGGAAGAACAGCATGGCCAGACGCTTTTCATCTGCATCCAGCACTTCCAGCTCGATACCTTCCGGCATCGTGCGGTAATCGGCGGTCTCGCCGGTCTCCAGCTCCATCGTTTCCACGATGTTGGGATAGGCCCGGCTCAGCCACAAGGCTACCTCCTGGTTACTCTTGCCGTTGCGAAGAAGCTCGGAAAGCTCCGCCTTGTCCGCCTCACCAATCAGGCCATGGGCCAGCACATCCCGAAGGTCCTGGTCCACCGTATCCAGATTTGCAGGCAGGAATTCGGTATAGAAGTCGTTGCGGTTATCCTCCCGCAAAAGCTGCTCAAACCGTTCCCGGCTCTCAGCCCGGTAGATGGGATAGCTCATGCCGGTGGGCAGCAGCTGCACCGTGTCATCCCGCAGCTCTGTGATCTGATGGGGCCGGTCATCCAGATAGACAATATCACCCACATTGTAAGGAGGAACCGCTGGATCGTAGGAGGTTCGCTCCCGGAGTGTGCCACGAGCCGCAGCGTATTCCTCATCTGAAACCAGAACACGCAAATTATGGGGAGAAGGCTGTTCCGGCTCATCTGCCGGGACGCTCTCTCTGGATATGGCCACCACATCCGCCATAACACGCTGGATGAATGGGTCATTATCCAGTTTTTCCTCATCCACCAGTTCACCATTCACAATGCCGCGCTCGGCCAAAGCCTCCCGAATGGCGATGGGGTCGATGTTGTCGAACCGGTCCTGTTCCGCTTCGGTGTAGAACCGGTCCTCCTTGATAAGCTGAGCGATCCGGCGCTGTACCTTGGGCCAGGGCAGCACCGTTCCTTCGGGGCTTTCCGGGCGAACCGAAAACGGGGTTTTGCCATCGCCGCCGTCAAACTCATGGGCCAGCCATGCAGCGGTATCTTTTTCCCGCCCATGTTTCTCCATGTAACGGACAACGGCGTGTTTACTTTCGATTTTGCCGTTCCAGTCCTGGATAGCCTTGTCGATGTCATTGTCCGTGAGAGGGTGCAGCAGCTCATGGAGCTTGGGATAGGTCTCGTCGATGATTTCTCGATGAAGGCGCTGGCGGAACTCCGGTGTGTCGGAATAGAGGCGGAGCAGCTCCATGTTGCCAGATCCCAGGACAGCACGGCGAATAGCGGCATTGCCCTCGATCACGGCGTTCTCATGGTCACTGTGACCGCAGGCATTGCGATATGGCACATCTTCCATAACAGCGGCAAGTACAATGGGCTTGTATTGCTCATGCAGTTCTCGAATCGTAGGGGCTGCGGCTGCTTCGGTCTCCTGAAATACTCTGGTCCCGTCTGCGCCAAACTCCGCTTCCTGGGCATTGATGTGCTGTTCCGCCTCATGGTCGATAGAGGGCATGGAATACTCCTGCCGCTCCCTGCCGCCCTTCGGGACAGCGGAAATGGTCACATCATGCTTATCCCGCAGCTGTTCCACAACCTGCTCCAGCCGGTTTGCCGGAAAGCCGCACATTTCCACACGGCCACCGCCGGGGATAGCGCGGTCGTGAGATTGAGGTCCAGTTCCGCAGCAGCAGTTTTGGCGTCCTCACCGTACAGCTCAAAAAAATCCCCCATTTGGTAGAGGATTATATCATCCGGGTGGCGCTCCTTGACGCCGTTGTATTCCCACACAGCCGGGTCCGGCTGCTGGGCTTGCAGGGCATCTTCTTCCGCCAGGGCCTTTTCTGCCTGGATTTTGTCATACTCCGCCTGTTCCTGTTCTGTGAGATAGCGTCCCTTCTGGATCAGGTCGGTAATCCGTTTGGCGACTTTCTCCCAGGTGAAATGCACATCCGGGCAGCCGTCTTTTTTGTAGTGCAGACCTTTTCCGTCGTGGCTTTCATCGCTTTTCATTGCACCGGACAGGGCATGGGAGTGACCGCCAATACCATACTTATGTTTGAGAAAATCCACCTTTTCCTTATCCGTATGGGGTTCCTGGAAAAAGGTGAAAACTCGGCCCTTACCGCCCTCAAATCCGCTGCCTCTGGTCATGGCGGCGTCGATCTCGTCCTCAGAGATAAACTGCTTGACCGAAGGTACTTCCGTCAACTGAGAGGTAAAGGTGGTGCGAGGCAAGGACAGATCTTGCAGGTTCTCCCAAATTTCTTTGGGTTTATGGTAGTGGAAGCGCAGCAAATCCCGATCCTGCTGGTAGGCCGTCCAGAAGGCAGCATATTCTTCCGCAAGGTTCTGGCGAAACTCCGGGCTTTTCAGCTGTTCGGTGAGCCATGCAGATTCCTCCGGGAAACCGCGCCCCGGATTGTTGGAAAGGATGGGCAGATACCCAGCTTCTCTGGCTTCCTCGCTGAAATCGTGGTACAGATTCCAGAACTTTTCCGCGAGGAGGGAGCGTTCATAGCCCGCAGCCTCAGCCAGCTCCACATTGGTGGCAAACTGGCCGTCCTGCAAAAGCTGGCCGATACGCTCAGCGGCACTCTCCCAGGAAATGACCTGGGCGGACTTATCGTAACGGGCAGTTTTGCCGTGGGAAAGATGGATTCCATCCTCGGCATACCATGCAGTGATGCTGCCAATCCCGTTGCCGCCATGGTACAGGGTTTTCAGGGTGTCTGCGATCTCGGTGGTGGACTTCTGCTCCTCAAAGGCCGCGACAATGCGCTCTCTCTGGCGATAGGTGTTGCCGCCCAGCCGCAGCACATGGTCGATGTCAGCCTGGGCAAAAGAAAAAGCAGAGGATGTTTTCACATTCTCTGCTTCATCTATGATTCTGATTTGTTCTGCTTCGGAGAGGAAGAAACTCAGCTGTGAATAAGCTCCGCCATCAGAATCTCCTCGGCCTGTGCTTTGCAGGTGTTCATCAGGCCCACCCAGCGCATCGGGTCGCTGGCTTTCAGCTGCTCCGTCGCGCCCGCGTCTTTCGCCAGCTGGGGCATCATCTGCTCCAGACGGCTCTGCGCTGTCTCGTCGATCTCGATGAGGTGCGGGTACAGCTTCTCGGTCAGCAGCAGCTGATTGTAAATCAGGGGCCGGTGTTCCTTCAGGTACGCTTTCCGCATCCTGCCGTACTTGCCCAGGGGCTTCTCCGGCTGTTCGGTCAGCTTCAGGTCGGGAATCTGATAATCTCCGTTCATCGTGTAAGTCAGGCTGTTCTCCATGTGTAACGCTCCTTTCCGCGAGTTGCTCGCGCTCATAGATCTGGATGGTGACGCCGATCTGCCGCAAAACCTGCTGGTTAATCTGGCTGACCGCCGCGCCCAACGCCCCAACCGTGGCCGGGGTATTGAAATCGAAAATCGGCATGAAGTCCTCATGCTGGAAATATTGTTCCGTATCCAGCCCACAGCGAGACATCAGGGCATAGGCGATACTGACGGTGGCGGCGGACTTAAATTGGACTTCGATGTTGTAATCATCGTACTCCGCCAGGAACGAACCGTCAACGATATAGCGGAAATCTCTCTGATGATCGTCCCAATACTCACTCGCCAGCTTTCCGGCTACATCCGTGAGCTGCTGGGCGAGATTGTCACCGGCAACGCCGTAGTTTTGCTCCAGCATGGCCGACACAGGCCCAATGTGCTGTTCTTCCAGCTGCCACAACCAGGGTGTACGGGAATGTTCACGGGTGCCGGTATCGGAAATATCGAACACATAGCGCAGGCGAAGCTTGTCGCCGGAATCGTCCACCAGGGCAATACCCTTGGAGCCACGGCGCACATACCGTCCCATTTTTTCATTCCACAGGTCATACTCGGCGCAGGCGGTGGCATCCGGGCGCTGGGCGTAAATCATCATTTGCTCGTGGAATGGGTATTTATAAAGGCGGGCGGCGGTGGTGAGAAAAGCCGTCCACTCCTTCCAGCTGCCTACAAGCTGGGTCGATACCTGTTCGGCCATCTGCCGGTAAAATTCAGCTTTGGATGGCATGGTTTTCTGTCCTCCCTTCATGTTGAATAGAAATGGGACGGCATATCAGGCCGTCCCATCAGGTCTTTATGTGTGTTTTTTACTCGTCGAAATCTGGGTACAGCTCCAGTTCGGCAAACTCGGTGTCGTTCATAGCTTGGAGTTTACCCAGGGCGCTGTCCGTCAGTTCCCGCAGCTCGGCTTCCTCCGGCGAAAGCTCACCGCGCATCTCCGTCAGAGCGTCGATCAGCCCGGTGCGGCTGCCGGTGTTGTAGATGCAAAGAAGGTTCGTTTCCTCAAAGGTGAAGTTGTTCATATCAAAGCTCCCTTTCCGCGCTCTTTTTTTGCGCTGTCTTTTTGTGTTCCGTCTTGGGCTGGCTTTTCAGCTGCTCCATTACGGACTTTTTCTTTTCCCGTTCCTCTCGATGGACGGCTGCTGCCAAGTCCATAAGAGAAATGGGCTGACCACTGCGGGCCTGTTGTTCCAGCTGGGCCACTGTCGGCTCCTTTGGGCCGTTATTGATGATACCGTCGATCATGCCGTAATCATCTTCCACCGTCATTTCCGCATTTCTCAGCGAATTTTCCGGCAAGAAACCTTGCACCTGGGTGAAACCAACACTGTCGCAGTAATGACAGGATACCTGACCATTCTGCTTGATGGCAACGATGTCACTGACGCTCATAGACGGGCTGTGAAAATCCACCGGCTTTTGCAGATTGAACTGCTCATACAGCCTTTCCAGCTGCTCCATAGTGCTGCCGGAACCGTCCAGAGGGGCGGTATAGATAAGGTCATAGTTACTCCGCTCTACGGACAGATTGTGCGATTGCAGCCAATCCAGATTCATAAAACGCACATTCTGCGGGTCATCCTTGCTCACCTGATAAATAGCAAAACAATTTCCCTCATGGGAAAGAAACGCCTGTTCCCGTTCCAACTGCCGATCCTGTCGTTCCAAAACTTTTTCGTGAAAGTCCGGGCTTTGCTCCCATTCCTCGCGGGACACAGCAAAGATACCGTCATGGGCGTCCAGGTCGGCAGTGTCAAAGGCCATTTCCGGGTTTTCACCCTCCTGGACGATATAAACGGTCAGGTCTCGCTCCATCAGCTCATAGGCTCGCTCTTTGGAGAGGGGCAGAAGGTCACCGTCCAGGTAGCCGCATTTCTCCAGATCATCCTGAGTCAGTGCCGGGTCCGGCATGGGATACTCGTCCAACGCCTGCTCCTGGGCATCCGGCAGCTGGGTGGCGGCAGCTTCTGTGGTCTGCTGGCTGACCTGTTCCTGCATCTGGTGGTAAGCCGCCTCCTGCAAAGTCTCGATCATGGACAGCGGCGCATACTTGATGGACTTGCCGCCCATCCCCAGGTCCTCGCAGATATGGCTAACCGCTGTGGAACGGCCCATATCCGGCCCGTCCAACTGGCCGCCGTCCATCTGCTTCATGGTTGCCACATCGTAGAGCGTGTAGTCCCAGCCGGTGTCGCAGGGCTGAACATGAAGGTAGCTGGTATCATCCAGCACCAACAGGGCCTCCCGGTACTCGGCGCTGGGCTGGACACTTTCGGTATTTTCCGGCTCGGTCAGCTGTTCCGGTTCAGTCATCGGCACCAGCTGATCCAAGCGTCCCATAAGCTCGGCAGCTTTTTGGGTGGTTTCATCCGGTTCATCCTCGTTCACGATATTCTGGAGCCATTCGCGTACACCGCTGGCATCTCCGCTTCGGAGTGTGGCAGTCAGTTCGTGCAGTGCGTCCTCACGGCTATCTGCATTGTTCCGATACTCATAAGGGTCATAATCGAAAGTGAACTGGTCGATGTCTGCTGCCAGCTGCTCGATAGAGTCCTGCTGCGGTTCCGTGGCGGCAGTCAGGTCAATGCCGCGCTCCTTGCAGATTTCCTTGTAGTTGCGCTCGATGTCGTTAATCAGCTCGCAGGAAGTCTTGTTGATGGTCTCCAGACTGGCCCGCAGCTCCTTCAGCTCCTTGTCCTTCGACCAGGAAGCGATGTAGCCAAAACTGTTCTCGCCGGTCTGGATGCCGAAATACTGGCAAACCGCATAAGAAATGCTCTCGGCCTCCACTTCCTCGGTGTTGCGGTTCTTGGCGGCCTGTTTCACCGCCGTCAGATCTTCCTCCACTTCCAACCGCCACTCAAACCGATTCTCGTCCACATAGCGCCAGCCTTCCTCGGCGGCGGCCTGTTCCGCCTCTGCTTCGGTGGCGAAGTCCAGACGGAAGTCATGCTTGGTGCCGCCCTCGCTCACCATCACGATCTTCCAGGTCGGCTCCGCTTCGTACTTTTTGGGGTCGTGGAGCTTACTGTGCGCGGTCTCATGGACAGCGGCGGAAACAGTCTGCACCTCGCTCATGCCTTCCCGGATGGCGATCCGCTGCTGGTCAGAGGAGAAATAGCCGTCCATGTTCTCGGCCATCGGCTCAAACTCGATGGGAACCGGAGCCGAGCGGCGCAGAGCTTCCATGAAAGCCTCATAGTGCGGCACCGTCCCGGACAGGCTGGAGGCCAGCTCTGGCAGGGGCTTTCCGTCCGTCTGGCTCACATCGAACACCTTCACCGGACGGAACATGGGGATTTCAATTTCTTTTTCCTCCATGACCGCCTTGCCATCCGCGTCCAGGATGGGTGCATGAGTATCCGGGTCGCGCTTCATTTCCTCGATCTTCTTTTTGTAGGGCGTGGGGGCAATGATGGTGATACCATGCTCACCCTTTTTCACATGGCGCTCAAACTGATTTTTCCACTTGTTGAACCCGGCCACCAGGGTGGCGTCCGGGCGCTGCATATAGATGAGCATGGTGTTGTTGACGGAGTAGCGGTGGAACTTGGACATGACGGACAGATAGCGCATATACTTCTCGCTCTCAAACAGTTCCTTGATACCCTGTTCAATGCCCGCTGTGATCTCTTGTAACCGTTCTCGATTGGTGGTCTTATCAGCCATGAATTTCACTCTCCTTTCCAATTTGGCTATTTCTGATTGATGTTCGGCAATCCACAGCTTTTGCTCCTCCGGGCTGTTCTCCAGAAAAAAATCCAGCAGATAGCCCACATAGTCCTTTTTCTGGATTGCCTCCATGAATCGGGGATGTGGATTTTCCTCCGGTGTTTTGGGTGTGTAGTCCGTTTCCCACTTGCGGAGCAAATGAAAGTAGTCGGCCAGGACACGAAAGGCATGGTCTCGGTCCTCCTTGAATTTCTGCGCCTCGGATTTCTGGCGGACATGGCGTCGCCGGGGAGGGGCCTGACTGTCATAAGCCAGGCCAAAATCCTGGGCCAGCTTCTCGGCGGCCTCTTTGGGGGACAGATTGTAGAGCCTCGCTGTGAAGTCAATCACATCGCCGGTGGCTCCGCAGCCAAAGCAATAAAAATATTCCTCGTTCAGCTTCATGCTGGGATTTTTGTCATCGTGGAAGGGACAACAGGCCATGCCGCTCCGGTTGACCTCGATTCCGTACATCTGCGCTGCTTCTCGGACGGTGATGGACTGCTTGACAGCCTCAAAGACACTTTCAGCCATGCTTACTCATTGCCTTTCTTGGGGGTGGGCGGCCTGTATCCGGCAGCCTTGGCCAGTTCACTGGCTGCCTTACGGCGCTCGGCGCTGTAAGGTTCCCGGACGGACACACAGCGTTTGGGAACGAGAAAGGTCTGGCGGTCCTTTTTCACAATCTGGTCCGGGTATTTCTCTGCCAGTCGCCGCAGCTTCTCCAGCAGCCGGGGGTCATGGGTATAGACCTCGGCGGTGGCTTCGGCCTGGTTGTAGAGGATGATGGTTTCCTGTTCATAGCGTGAGAGCTTCATCGTTTGCCACCTTTCTGCTGGTCAAACTCCAGCTTGAAGTTGGCGTACTGCCCATCATCCGCCAACACCACAGTGGCATCGTAGGTCTTGCCGGTTTTCTCGGAGTACAAGCCCCTCACATGAGCGCGGCCATCTTTGAGCAGTGCCGTTACGATGGCTTTGGTAGGTTGCTTGTGCTTCATCTCCCACCACTTGTTGTTTTTCCAAATTGCAAATTTGCAAGATTCTGTCTGACAGAAGAAGCCTTTTTGCATTTCTGCAACCTCTCCGCCACAGCGGGGGCATTTGCCCACCACTTCGTGGGAAGGGCTGAACAAATACTCCGTTCCCTTGATAGCTTGATAGGTTCCCACAAGTTCTTTGAGCATGGCACTAATCCCAGCCATGAAATCCTCCGGGGCCAGCTCGCCACGCTCGATCTCACCCAGCCGGTACTCCCACTCAGCAGTCAGAAGGGGCGATTGCAGCTGCTCCGGCAACACGGTGATAAGGGATACCGCGTCATGGGATGGCATGAGCTGCACGGTTTTCTTGCTCTTTTTGCGCTCCAAAAAGCCGGTGGAAACCAGCTTTTCCAGAATCCCGGCGCGGGTGGCCGGGGTCCCCAGGCCCTTGCGCTCGGCATCCTCCGGCATATCGTCCTTCCCGGCAGTCTCCATTGCGGAGAGTAGCGTATCTTCGGTGAAGTGCTTGGGCGGGGTGGTCTTGCCCTCCTTGACGGTAGCACCAGAAAGGGGCAGCGTCTGACCTTCAGACAGCTCAGGCAGAGCCTTGTCCTCGGGTTCTTTGTCCTGCTCCACATTCTTCAGCCCTGCGCGATAGGCAGCGTCCAGCGCCCGCCAGCCGTAATTTTTCACTGTGCGGCCTTTGGCAGTAAACTCCGCTCCGGCGCACTCGACAACAACGGCGGTTTCCGCAAAGGTATAGGGCTGGGCCACGGCGCACAGCAGGCGCAGAGCCACCAACTCCAGCACCGCCTTTTCGCCCACCGGCAGGCCGGACAGGTCCGCGCCCTGGAGGTTGCGGGTAGGGATCACTGCATGATGGTCGGTCACTTTCTTGTCGTTGACAATCTGGGCGGCATTGCAGGCAATCTCCATGCCATTGGAAAAGGGCATCGCCCCGGCAGTGAGCTGGACCAGCTCCGGTAGACTCGCCGCCATATCCGAAGTCAGATAGCGGCTGTCCGTCCGAGGGTAGGTACAGAGCTTCTTTTCATACAAATTTTGCAGGTAGTCCAGGGTTTGCTGGGCGGTGAACCCCAGCAGCCGGTTGGCGTCCCGTTGGAGGGTGGTCAGGTCATAGAGGGCGGGCGGCTTCTCGGATTTGTTTTTGCGCCCCACTTTTTTCACTGTGGCAGCCGCACCTTGGCAGGCCGTTTTCAGCTGCTGGGCGGCAGCCTTGTCTGCCATGCGCTCCCCGGAAACGGTGAAACCGGGCAGCTCCAGTGTGACCGTGTAGAATGGCACCGGCTTGAAGGTGTCGATCTCGGCTTCTCGCTGGACAATGAGGGCCAGCGTCGGGGACATGACACGTCCGATGTTGAGGGTCCGGTGGTACAGCACGGAAAACAGCCGGGTGGCATTGATACCCACCAGCCAGTCCGCTTTGGCGCGGCAGAGGGCCGCATCCCGCAGGCCGTCATAGTCTGCACCGGGGCGCAGGTTTGCAAAGCCCTCCCGGATGGCGGAATCCTCCATTGAGGAAATCCAGAGCCGCTTCATGGGCTTCTGGCAGCCCGCCAGCTCATAGACGCTGCGGAAGATCAGCTCCCCCTCGCGTCCGGCGTCGCAGGCGTTTACCACTTCGGTCACATCCGGGGCGTTCATCAGCTGCTTCAGCACATCAAACTGTTTCTTCTTGTCCTTGCTCACCACCATCTGCCAGGGTTCCGGCAGAATGGGCAGATCGTCATAGCGCCACTTGGCGTAGTCCGGGTTATAAGCGTCGGCGTCGGCCAGACCAGCCAGATGGCCCACACACCAGCTGACCCGCCAGCCGCCGCCCTCCAGATAGCCGTCCTTGCGGGCGGTGGCCCCAATCACGGCGGCCAGACTTTGGGCAACGGACGGTTTCTCAGCGATCACCAGCTTCATGGTTTTTCATCCTCCTTTCCCGCAGCCATGCGGTCAGCTGCCGGTGGCAGAATCCCACGCAGGGCTGACCGTCACGGTAATTTCCGCAGCCATAACAGGGGTGGCCGGGAGATAAAGTAGGAGGACGGGAAGTTTCCTTCCCGCCCTCCGGCCTGCGTGTCATCATGCGTTCATAGGGGCTGTCGGTGAAGCGGGTCAAACCGTCTTGTCCTCGCTTTCCTCGTCGCCGCCCCCGTCAGCGTCCGGCTCGTCAGATTCCTCGGTCTCCCAGGAGTCCTCGTCCTCCTGATCGGTATCATCCTCGCCGTAGTCATAATCGTCCAAATTGTCGTTGCCCTTGGTCTTGGGTCTGCTTTTTACCAGCTTAAAGTAGGCAAAAGCGCCGCCGCCACCCATCAGAGCCAGCACCGCCAAAAGAATGGCCGGATTCAGTCCTGCGGGTTTCTGCGCCGGTTCTTCCGGTTCCGGGGTTTCTTCCGGGGTCTCCGGTTCCGGCTCCTTACCCGTGCAGGCGCTCATATTGGTGGCACACACCGGGCAGGCCGTATTCACCGCACCGGCCACACATTTCTCCGTACAGGTACAGGTGGCGGGCTGCTCCTGGGTGGTCTGACCGTCCTCCATCAGCGCCATCAGGTCCGCCTCGTCCACCTGGTTTAAGAAGTGGACAGCGGTTTCCTTGTCCTCGTTGGCCCGGTCAATGAGGATGTAGAAGTAGTTGCCTGCCTTGGTGGTGACGGTGATGAGCTGCTTGTTGTCGCCGAAATCATCCACCAGGGCGGCGTTGCCATCCGGGGTCAGGGCCGGACTGTCCTCGGTTTCCTCCACGACCACATTGCTGTCGTTGGTGGCATCCTCCGCCGGAAGTTCTTCCGTTCCCTGGGCAAAGGCAGTCACGGAAAGGCCCATCATCAGCACCAGGGCGGCGCAGAGGGCCGAAAGGGTTTTGAAAATTTTCTTATTCTTCATGGTCGGTATCCTCCTGTTCGTTGTAGTTGGCGGAGGCAGCGGCCATGCCAGGGACCGTACCACCGGAGAGCATGGCGTTCAGCTGCTCCGGGGTCAGCCGCAGGGCGCGCACCATCTGAACGATTTCCAGGTTCTCCGCCTCGGTTTTCTGCGCCTCCAGGGTTTTCAGCTTGTCCTGGTACTCCGCGATCTTCTCGCGGACCTTGGCAATCTCCTGGTCAATGCGCTGGATTTTGTTCTTAGCCATTTCAATCACTCCTTTTCTCATAAATCGGCCTTACCAGTTCATCAGGCCGTAGCCCTTGATGCACTCGTAGGACAGGGAATAACTCTTGATCTTGCAGGCGTCGCCAGAATTGCCCTCCACGGTGTAGACCCGGCTGCCGTCTGTGCCGACCACAAGGCCCACATGGTCGGCGCTGCCATCCAGGTCCCAGTCAAAGAAGATGGCGTCGCCGGGGGCGATATTGGCGTAATCACGCCCGCCCCATTGTCCGTGAGACTGGAACCACGGAATACCCTGGGACTGGCAGGCGGCAAAGCGCGGCTCGGACAGCCCCATCTGGCCGTAGCACCAGGACACGAAGCAGGCGCACCATTCCACACGGGAATTGAAGCCGTACCAGCTCCAGTAGGGCTGACCGCCCACATTGCCCACCTGACTTTTGGCTATGTCCACCACGGCCTGATTGCCGGGGCGGGTGCCGTTGACGAATACCACGCCGGTCAGGTCCTCGGAGTTGCTCGTATCCGGGGAGCCGCCGCCGAAGATCAGCGGCTTGTTGCCCAGCGTCTGCCGGTACACCTGGTACATTTCCAGCTGTTCCGGGGTTAGCAGCTCCGAAGCCACGGAAGATATGGGCTTGCTGGTGAGCTTCACATTCAGAATGTAATACTCATACGGGACTTCCTCGGTGGTCGTCTCGCCGGTCACGGGGTCCGTGGAAGTTTCGGTGCGGTATCGTATCTCCACTTCCTCGGTAAGCGTCAGTTCATACTGTGCGTCGAACACGCGCTCCAGCTCGGCCTGGGCGCTCTGCCGGGTATAGCCTTGCAGCACGGCGGACAGGTAGGCTGCCAGCTCATGGGGGTCATGCCCGATCATATCCAGGTCATAGCGGTACTCGTCATACCCCGGATGGCTGCTTTCGATGTTGTCGATCTCGGCTTGCAGCGCCGTTTCTTTGGCAGCGTAGTCGGCCTCCACCGCCACCAGCTCAGGATCATCCGACGGGTAGGTGGTGCCGGACACCACGGAACCGATACTCTGCGCCATCATGGAGCAGGAGGACATGGTGTTGAGCAGCATACAGACCAGCAGGAAGATCGCACCCGCAATCAAAAAGCCCTTTTTGTGGCGCATGACAAACGCGCCCGCTTGCTGGGCTTTCTCCTTGACCGCCTTGGCCGCCATGCCGGTGGCCTCCGCAGTCTTGGCGGTGTTCCCGACAGCTTGACCGGCGCGCTTGGCGGCAGCGTATTCCTTTTTGATGGCCTGTTTCTGCTGCCAGCGGGAGATGGGGTTGCTGGCAAGCTGGGGATTTTCCCGCAGGGACTTCTGATACAAGGCGTTCACATTGGCCTTCTCCAGCTTCTGCTCGGCCTGGGCCGCCTTGCGGTAGGGCTTCAACTTGTGGCTGCGGTAGCCTTCCCGTGCAAGCCTAACGCCGGTCTCGGCAGCCTCCTCGGACTTGTGGGCGCTCTCCACGCCCACATTGTCCTGTTCGGTCTCCCGGATTTCCTTGTGGAGCTTCCCCAGAGCGGCATTGGCGGGGGTATCCCGCACCGCATGGGACAATTTGGAGGGCGGCTTCTTCTTGTCCTCCAGCACCAGCTTGGTGGTCACTTTGCCGGTCTCCGGGTCCACCGTCTTTTGCCGGACCTGCTTTTTGGGGATTTTGGCCTGCGCCTTGTCTGCTTTGGCGGCGGCCTTGTCCGCCTTACGGATGGGCTTCTCCAGAGCCGGGTCAGCCCGTTCCTCGTCCGTAAAGCGCAGGCGCGGTTCCTTATTCATACCATTCCCCCAACATGAGGGAGGCCGTCATGTAGCGCAGCTCCACATAGACGGCCAGCCCCACAGGGTCACGGGAGGGGTGCTGAAGCAGATGGGCGTAGATCTGCGCCACCACATTGGCCAGCAGCTCGGACTGCCCGCCCTCGAAGATGACGATGGCCGGGACGCCGTTCATGGCGCACCAGATTTCCGTCAGGCGCAGCAGGCCCGCTTCGCCGTCCTCGTTCAGCTCCGCAGCCTGATCCGCCGCCGTGCGGGTCTCGCTGACGGCATCGGCCAGCTCGGTGAGCAGCTGGGTGCGCTCACCCTCCAGGGCATCGTCAAAAAACATCATGGTATTCAGTTCGGTGTTGGGTTTCATGGTCATTCATCCTCCTTTTTCAGTTCCTGGGGTTTGGTGGTCATAATGCGGTACAGCTCGGTGTTCTTGGGGAAATGGTCCACGAAAGGCAGGATCGTGGAGCCATAGAACAGCAGGCCCTCGCCCTCGCTGGAGTGGGTCACATAGGAAAGCTGGTGAGGGGAAATGCCCAGCTGCTTGGCGAGAATCTGCCGGTCCCCGCCCGCCTGGTTGAGCATATACACGAAGTCGGAGTTCTCAAAGATGTTCTCCACCTCGCGGGAAGAAAGCAAGTCTTTGACATTCTGCGTGATGCCGGTGGGGATGCCGCCCCATTTTCTGAACCGCTTCCAAATCTCCACCGTGTAGGCGGCGGTCTGTTCCTCTTTCAGCAGCAGGTGCATCTCGTCGATGTAGTAACGGGTGGATTTGTGGGCAGCACGGTTGATGGTAACGCGGTTCCACACTTGGTCCTGGACCACCAGCATACCGATCTTTTTCAGCTGCTTGCCCAGCTCCTTGATGTCGTAGCAGACGATACGGTTGTTGATGTCCACATTGCTCTGATGGTTAAACACATTGAGGGAGCCGGTCACATAGATTTCCAGCGCCGTGGCGATGTACTGCGCCTCTTTCTCGTCCTGCGCCCGCAGCAGGTTGTAGAGGTCCTCCAGGATGGGCATATTCTCCGGGCGGGGGTCATTGAGATAGTCCTGATACACCAGCCGCACACAGCGGTCAATGATGGTTTTCTGAACCGGCTGCAAGCCCTCTTTGCCGCCTACGATCAGCTCGCACAGAGACAGGATGAAGTCGGACTTGAGAGACAGCGGACTTTCATCGTCCGAGTAGTCCAGGTTCAAATCCATAGGGTTAATGTAATTGCTGCTGGTGGGCGAAATCTTGATGACCTGCCCATGCAGGCGCTCCACCAAGGGCGCGTACTCGGCCTCCGGGTCGCAGATAATGATGTCATCATTGGTGAGCAGGAAACAGTTGGCGATCTCGCGCTTGGCGCTGAAGGACTTGCCGGAACCAGGGGTGCCGAGAATCAGTCCATTGGGGTTTTTCAGCAGCTTGCGGTCCACCATGATGAGGTTGTTGGACAGGGCGTTGATACCGTAGTACAGCGCCTCTTTGCCGTTCTGGAAAAGCTCCTGGGTGGTGAACGGAACAAAGATAGCCGTGGAACTGGTGGTCAGCCCCCGCTGAATCTCGATCTGATTGAGGCCCAAGGGCAGCGCAGACATCAGCCCTTCTTCCTGCTGGAAGTCAAGCCTTGTCAGCTGGCAGTTGTACTTCTGTGCGATGGAACTGGCCTGGAACACATTGTTGCCCAGCTGCCGGGGATTGTCCGCCGTGTTCAGCACCAGGAAGGTCACAAGGAACATTCGCTCGTTTCGGCTCTGCAAATCCTGCAAGAGCTTCTTGGCCTCGGCACCGTAGGTGGCAAGGTCGGAGGGAATGATGTCCATGTCATATCCGGCGCGGACGGCTTTTTTCTGTTCCTCAATTTTGGATTTATCCAGGTCGGTGATTTTCCGCTTGACCGTCTTGATGGCCTTGATCTGATCTACGGACTGGATATGCAGGCTGACGATCAGAGAGCTTTCCATATCCAGAAAATCCGCCAGCATCCGGTCATTCAGCTCCGGGGCGAGGATCTGCAAAAAAGAAACAGCCCCGTATTTTTTACCCATACGGAACTGTTTGCCGGTGCGGAACTCGAAGCCGGACGGCGCGATGAAATCCTTGGTGGACAGACCGGACGGAGCCAGCCAGTCCCATTCAAAGCGGAACGGCACCTGTTCATCCATGTGGAAAATGCCGTGAAGCTGTGCCAGCCGCGCCTTGCCGTCCAGGGTCTCGGCGGCCACGCCCAGGCGTTTGAAGTTGTTGAGAATGTCGGTCTCAATGCGCTCCAGACGGGGCTTGGCGGCCTTGAGGCTGTCGGCGTCGATGCCGAAAGTCAGGTACTTGGTCTTGATAAGACCGTTGTTGCCTCTTGCCAGCTGGTTTTGCAGCATGGTGGTGTACTCCACCCGGATGCTGTCAAAATCATCCCCCTGGAGAGGAATGTTGATGGCGCGGGCAAAGGTCTCCTCAGAGGCTGCCAGGTTCAAAAAGGACAGCTGGAACTGAATGGAGCTGTCGAAGTAGTTGAGGAAATCGCACCAGCCCTCGAAGATCGCTGTCTTGTCCTCGTTCTGCGAGAGCTGATAGTTGATGTCCTGGAATTGGATGGTCTTTGTGTAATGGCCGTCTGCCACGCGGCAGATACCATCTGGCCACATTCGTTCATAGGGGATGCTGTCCTGAGCTGATTTTTCCTTTTTGTCTGTGCGATTGGCACGGGCAATGGCAGCCTCAATCTGCTTTCTGTCGGCACGGGACAGCTTTTTCTTTGCCCTGATCGGCTGCACAGCTTTTTCCTCGGTTTTTCCGAACAGCCGGTGCAGCCAGCTTTTGATTGCCGTGAACAATGTCGTACACCTCCTCGTCAAGATTTGCCTGCCGCTGCAACACGGCATAGAAGTTATTGGTGCGGTACGGGCGCTGCTTGGGACGGATCACCGTAACACGGATGATATTCCCCACGATCTTTTCCAAGGGCTGGCCGTGTTTTTCATACATCGCCATCAGAAAGAAAGGCAGCATGACAAGCATCATACACATGGCTGCCACGCTGTTTCCCGCAGGCCCCCGAAGCAAAAAGAAAAGCGGCACACCGATGAGTGCCCCGCCGCTGAAGCAGACCAGCTGCCTCTTGGTTAAATTGAACGCGACCTTGGTTTTAACTTTCGTAAGGTCTTTCGGTACTGGTACATAAGCCAATGGGATTTCCTCCTTCCTGGTTAATGTGCGTTGAACACGGCTTTTGCAAGGCTTCCGGTCTTAAAGAGCGTAAAGCACAACAGGACCGTATAGCCCACACAGCTCCAGATGGCCATAATGATGTCATCTTCCGTTGCGATGTTCTGTACCAGCACGGCATAGATCGCCACACAGACGATAATGAGAAATGCCTGGAAGCCCAGGGCAAGCAGAGAGCGCAGATAGTTCTGGCCCATGCCGCCCGATTCCTTGCTCATCATGGTAGCCATGGGAATCGGAGCCACCGAAGTCACCAGGTAAATCTCAATCATACGGCCATAAATCACGATAAAGATACAGATATACAGCGCCCACATGGTAATGCCGATAAAGAGTGACTGGAACCACAGGCCGAACAACGGCCCTAGGTCCATGTCCATCAGACGCGTTTCCATGTCGGTCATTACAGAGGAGATGTCGATAGATGCGTCGGAACCGATGATGCCTGCTGCCTGCGCCACCACACTTTGGGCCATGTCGAACACTCCCATCACGATATTCCATGTGTTTGTGACGATCAATATGGCGGCGGCAGATTTGAATACCCACTTGAAGATCATCCAGGTGTCCACATCGTGCAGGTTGTTTCGGTCGGTAATCATCTGAATCAGCTCCAGCGTCATCACGATAGCCAGAATTACGCCAGCAATCGGCACCATGATGGAGTTGGAGAGGTTCTGGATCATGCTGAAAATACTCCCGTTCCATCCCTGGGGGGTCTGACTTACCTGTGTTGCAATATCTGCAACCTGCTGGTTCACGCTATCGAACATCCCCGATAAGTTGCTCATAATGCCGCCTACCAACATTTCCTTGAGCCAGCCAGTAAGGGCATCGAGTAAGAAATCCATACGGTGTCAACCTCCTTTCAGCCGCCCCCGCTTGGGGGCAGGGGCGGCAAGGATTTCTTATGACAGCTTAACGGCGGGAGCGATCAGACAGTGAACAGGCTGGAGAGCAGAGGTACGAGGATCATGCCGACCACGGCAACACCAGCGCCAGCCATGAGCTGCTTCATGCCCTGGGACTTCGCACCGGGGTTGTCGTTGCCGTAACCTTCCAGCAGGTTGATGACGCCCCAGATGCCGAGACCAGCGCCCAGAGCGATAACGAGGGTCTGAAGAACGGTGATAGCCTGAGTAAAAAATGCCATAAATTATATTTAGCCGGAATCATTTGAAAAGTTTGATTTAGTCATTCATAGGCATACAAAAGCCGGAACAATCGGCACCCGGTTTCCGGGGCCTGATTCCGGCTGTCCTCCTTTTTTCATTATTTTTTGGTGATTGTCCGCTTTGTACGCCAATGTCCCCAAAAGGGCAGTTGCGGCGAATAGATATGACCCCTCCTTTCACAGCGGAACAGATTTACACGCCCTCTGCGTCTACTTCGTACACATCGTAGACCTCGTTGGGCTTGAGTTTGAGCCGGGTGGACAGGAACGCCTCAATGTCGAAGGCGTTCTTGGGGTCCGCGTCGGCTGTGTATTTGAAATTGGGGTGCTTGGTGATGTCGTACTTATCCGAAAGGAAAGGCCGCACACCGCGCAGCTGGAGGATGCACTTGCCGCCGTCCATAACAGCCAGCTCGTCCTGACTCATCAGCTCTTTCCCCAATTTTTGATAGTTGAGAGAGTGAGAGGTTTCCCGTCCACGACTCTCGCCGGTGTTATAGGTGTCAATGGTTTCCTTGCCCAGCACAGCGGCCAACTCTTTGAGTGTGGTCGGTTCCTTGCCGCCGAGGAAGATAGAGGTATCCATGTTGCCGATGATGGTATCGGCGTTGTCCTTGTAGATGGCTTTCAGCTGGGACTGCGCCTGCAATACCAGACAGGCGGAAATCTCACGGCTTCGGATGGTGGCGACCAGTTTTTCCAATTTGGGAATCTGGCCGATGTTGGCGCACTCGTCAATGAGGCACCGCACATGGACCGGCAGCCGCCCACCGTACACATCGTCGGCTTTTTCACACAAAAGATTGAAAAGCTGAGTGTAGCACATGGAGATCAAGAAGTTAAAGCTATCGTCCGTGTCGCTCATAATGAGGAACAGGGCGGTTTTCCGGTCTCCCAGGGTGTCCAGCTCCAGCTCGTCGTAGGAAGTGACCTCCCGCAGCTCCGCAATATCGAACACGGCAAGGCGCGCACCGCAGGAAATCAGGATGGATTTTGCGGTTTTGCCAGTAACAAAATGTCAATAGTTTTTTAATCACTTTTTTTCGAAAGTGGGCAAAAAAATAGAGCATATGGATTTTTCTTCATATGCTCTACTTTCATATTAATTTTTAGATCATAAAACTGGAAGTTTCTTGTCTTTACTCTCAACTTTCCTTTATTTTCGGGCATCCCAGCCCATCAACATCTATGTATTTTGCACTTTTCCCTTATTTTTTCCCTTGTGAGGAATCTATAAGGGAAAAAGTGTTTTTTTCGTCTTAATCGTTCCCTGCTACTTTATCCAAAAGTCTTACTGAATTTCTCTTGGCTTCCCTTGTAGCGTGGGCATAAATATTCATTGTGGTACTTACTGCCGAATGTCCCAAGAGTTCCTGCACATCCTTTGGCGGTGCACCGCTTGCTAACAGATTACTGGTAAATGTGTGTCTTAATAAGTGGAAGTGGAAATGTTCCAATCCTTCCACATGCTTTGCTATTGAGCTACACATGTTGGAAAGTGCATCCGTTCCCAGATACATTCCATCTTTTCTTACACACACAAGAGATATTTCCTTGTAATCCTCCGACACTTCCTGCGTTCCATCCAATGAATACAATTCGTAGTGAATTCGGTTCTTTTCTTTTACTTCTTTGTAGTAATTCCGTTTGTAAAGCTCTCCGTACTGCAACCTCTGTTTCAGCTGTTCCTTTTTTGCCTTTCGTAAGATTTCAGCGAGGGTATCACCAAAATCTACAATTCTTACCTTATTACTCTTGGTTGCTCCCAGCTCCAGCTTGTGTCTGGTGCTGTTACGGTTTAGGCTTCGTCTGATTGTTAGGTGCTGTTCCTCCAGATTCACATCGTTCCAAGAAAGTCCTGCCACCTCTCCAATTCGCAATCCTGCATAATAGGATATCTGAATTGCCAAGAGTGAAGCATTTCTCTTTTTCTTGAGATACTCCGTTACCTTCTGAAACTGTTCATGGGTAATGGTCTTTGTCTGTGACACATCCTCATCCCCCGTACCAAACAAATCCACCTGCTGAGTCGGTCTTCGGATTACTACATACTGCATGGGATTGAAAGTAATATACTTCTTCGGAAATACTGCATACCGGAAAGCCCTCTGTAATACCGCCGAAAAGGAATGGATACGGTCAATGCTTAATGGTCTTGCCTCCGTTCCGTCCGGTGCCCTACCACCAAAACTCAAGAAGTCCAAGTATTCCTGCATATGCTCACTGGTTACGGTTTTCAGCTTCCTTTTACCGAGAGGATGCTCCTTTATCCGTTTCACCACTCCGAGATAGAGGGTTACGGTGTTATTGCTTAAAGAACTGACTTTCAGTTCTTCCTCCGCCCACACATCCAGAAGCTCTCCCAGTGTGATGTTCTCCGTCTTAGCTACCATTTTCTGTCCTTCATACTCATCCATAGCCTTACGGAGCAGTTTTTCCGTTTCCGACTTACTTTCTGTCCCTACGCATTCCTTCTGAACCAAGTTACCACTGGCATCCTCCACATAATAGCGGTAATACCATTTCTTGCCTTTTTTCCTTACAGAACCTTTTGCCATAATCGTTTCTCCTTTCGATATCGACAATCGGAACTGATGAAATGCTTCTTGCGTGTAAGTATATCATAACTCCGGTTGTCTAACTATACCGATTCGGAATCTTCCGATAAAAGATTTGCAAGCCTCTGTGTGGCTGTCTCCGGTTTCTTGGAATAGAGCCTTATCACATCTGCCATGTCATTAAAGGCATTGACGCTGTGGGTAATCTCCCTAAGAAACATGATTTCGTTGTATTCCTTATTCGATTCAAAACCTATGGTGGCTGCTATGTCCGCATTCTCTGTGTTGCCCTTGAAGTTCTTGCAGGCAAACTGGAACGAATCCATAAACAGCTCATACTCCTGTAACATCAGTAGCAGTAAGTCTTTCGAGAAGTCAGATTCCTCATTATTAAGGTCAAAGGGTAAGCGGTTTAGGATACTGCTCATTGCATCACGAATCTGTAATTCCCTTTTATCCGTAATGTCTGTTTCGTATTCCTCTGCCTCTCCCTTGAGCCATTCCACGGATACATGAAGCGCTTCTGAAAGTCCATCCAGCACCAGCTTCTTGGTGTTGTCGATTGTTCCGGCTTCATATCTCTGAATGGTGGAAGCTGTCACTCCCATCTTTTCAGCTACATAAGGCTGTTTCAATCCTAATTCCAATCTCCGCTGTTTTGCCCTGCTACCGATTAGCTTGCGTAATTCTTTATCTTTCATCTTACTACGCCTCCTTTTTCGGTATGGTACTACTATAACATACATCTTTTATAATTGCAATATGCAATTTAATAATTATTATTGAAATTTCGTAACGCTTGACAAAAAGATATAAAAGGTTTATAGTAGGCTTAGTCAGAAAATTGCATAATGCAATTCACAAGGAGGTGATTTAATGACAGAAATGAAAATTGCCTTATCCATTGAGGAAGCAGCCGACTATACCGGTATCGGAAGAAATACACTCCGAGATTTGGTAAAGTGGAAGAAGCTCCCGGTACTTCAGGTAGGACGAAAGGTTCTTATAAAGACTGATATACTGGAGCAGTTCATGGAAGCCAACGAGGGCAGGGACTTAAGGGATAAGAATACTGTCAGAGCAGTTAGCAGAAAAACTGCTGTAACTTAAAAGGGTGGCTTCCTACGAAACCACCCTTTGGTATGTATCAGACCGAAGCCATGATATACCTACACGCAAATAGATTATATCATGTGCTTCCTCTGGTATCAACCAAAACTTATGGGAAAGGAGCAGGAATTTTACAGGACAATTTCATATTGAAGTGAGTGGTGTAGACCTCTTAGTGAAATTCTTTTGCAAGCCCTCGGCGTTTGAGAGCGAAATACACCCTTCGCACAAATCTTCGATTTGTACTCTGGGTATTTCGCGATTGCATCGAGCTTTTATTGCCGGATTACGGCATCATGTTCGTAACCGGATAGCCTAAGCTATCCACTCACTTATATAATTCTTCCGCCTCTTTCCCTAAGTAACATTTACGAGAGGAGGAAGCACTATCGAAAGAAATTCATTTATTCAGATGAGCAAGCTCCACAATGTCCGTGGCAGGATTACTTATATATCCAGTCACGCCAAGCAGGAAAATCTCTATGCAGTCTATGAAACAACAGACCGCCACTTCTGGACGGAGCTTGCACGATTTAATCAGCAGGAATTTCTAAAAAGCGGTACAGAGGGGAAATGTATCGAGGCAAGGGAACTGATTATAGCCCTGACGGAATCCTTTCCCGACCTCTATGATCCTGACAGGCTGTTACAGATGTTTACCAACCGCTTTAAGGAAAAGTATGGTGTGGAATGTGTATCAGCCCTGCACCACAACAAACGCAAGACCAACTATCATATCCATCTCATCTTTTCTGAAAGGGAGCTGTTACCGGAACCCATAGAAAAGATTGCAACACGCAATATGTTCTACAATGAACAGAAAAAGCATGTACGCACCAAGAAAGAGATACTGGATGATAGTGGGAATGTCCGTAAGGGCTGTAAGATAATCAAAAAAAGCGAAGTCTATGAACGAACCCTATTTACCGCCAAAAACAAGCTATTCAAGCAGGAACATTATCTGGACGAGGCAAAACGCTTCTATACCGACCTTATCAATCTTCTGATAGAGGATGATAAGAATAAGCTCCATGTATTTGACAGAAATGGCTTGTATCTTGCTACAAAGAAAATCGGCAAGAATAATCCCAAAGCGGAACAGATAAAAGAAGATAATGAGGTGCGTATGCAGTGGAATCACGAAGTAGACCGAGCCTTAGTCAGCCAAGTGCCGGAGGATGAAATACGGCAGATAAAGAATGAATTTATTACAGACCGTATCCGCAACTCCATCAAGGTATGGGGCAACAGACCGGAATTACTTTCCAATATCATACGAAAGGCAACTGCAAGACTGGCACTTCTTATTTCCAAAGTACGGACTGCCGCAAGAGAACTGAAAAACAAGCTATTTCACGAGGATATTGAAAAAGAGTATGGCACTAAGGCTACTGTAAAAGAGGAAACTATCACAACTGTTGATACAACTCCGGTTACGAAAGAAGTTAAAGAACCCGAGCCTCCAAAAGTTACAGTTACTACAACTGTTCAGGAAGCAGAGGTTGTAGAACAGCCCAGGCCACAGATACCTCCAAGACCGGTTATGCCACCGGAAGCAGCCGCTTTTCCGAAACTTAAAAAGATTAAGTTTACTCTTGATAAACACAATGACCTTATCTTTGAAGCAGAGCATGAACGGAATGAACTGGAGATTGAATTGAGCGATTTAAAGGGACTTGCAAAGCTTACCAAGAAAAAGGAGCTTGAAAGCAAGATTTCCGCCAAAACAAAGGAAATACGAACTCTCAAAGCCGGATTGTCCAATATTGTCAAACAACATGGCTTTGCAACCGTGCAGAATTTCTACACAGCATTTTATACCGCACAGCGTGCCACAGACGCATATCAGAAGGAATGTACCAAGTGGGAGGAAACCTACGGAGAGAAAGCCACTCCAAAAGCCGAATCAATGCACGAAAAGCTACAGCGGTATCAAGAAAAGGCTGACAAGCAGAATGCCAACCAACCTTACCGAAGCAGAGATAAAGGGGCGAGATGATCGCCCCTGCCCCAAAAATAGCCCTATCCATACACATTGTGAATAAGGCTATTATAAGTTCATAGTATCAGAAGGTAGTTCTGGTGACATACAAACAACTTCCCAACCGTTCTTAGTCATATTATTGATTCTTTACTTGTTGTCCTCTGCCGATTTGCGTCTTCTTTTCTATCAAAGGCATATCCGGAATCTTTCTACTATCATAGTTACCATATCCATTTTGGATGGATACACAGATATCCCGAAACATAATCGATATTCCGGCAGAGGTAAAGAAACTCGTTCCGTCTTGTACATGAAAATGAACATGCGGCTCCGAACTATTCCCCGTATTTCCACACTTAGCAATAACTTGTCCCGCCTGTACCTTTTCTCCTACTTTTACACATATACTTTGCTGTTGCAAATGACCGATAAATCCATACTCATTTTCCGCATGCTTTATCAAAACATAATTTCCGCGAATATCCTTTGCTGTTGCTTCCATATTTTCCGGTAACATTATCTTTCCGTCCTCACAGTTCGTTCCGATTTCCACAACTGTTCCGTCTGCGGGTGCAAGCACCGCTTTGCCGTAACATTCATAAGCACTGACATCTGCAGGATCTTCCCCCAAATATGTTTTCCCAGATTCATTCATTATTAAAAAATCATACGCATATCTTTGTGTCGGTACTCCCCAAGAATGAGAATACTCTTTTTCCAAACCACCATTTACCACAGTCCATTCCTCATCAAACGGCAATCTGTACTCTACCTTACTGCATTGACTGTTCTTCGGCAATCGAAATCCATGTTTTATATAAATAAGAGGAATACAGAGGGTCTGTTTTAACCCTTGCATTATTACTTGTCTTGAAACTTTCATGTTATTATCTCCTCGTTCATTTCTTTTTCGAAAAAGTCTGATATTCCTTCTATCTCTCTGCACTCCTGCCAATCCTCAATTCTCGTTTGGCGGTTCATTTATCACAATAAAAACATCCGGGTCTTACTCAACCATACAACCTATTTTTCTACATTGCTTGGCATCATAAAGAACAATATTACTGCTCCTACTAGTAAAACACTCAAACCAATAATGCCTGGCGGTGTGGGACCAAGCAAACTGCTTTTCGTTGATAATGATATCCAATTACCCACCTCACCAATAATATCGGCAGCTCCATGAATGATTGCTGCATACATACAATTCTTTGTTTTTAAAGTTATATAAGACATCCATATTCCCAATACAATAGTCACTAAAATCATCATTAGTATTCCTGTATATGGTGCACCAAAATAATCTATCCCATAATTCATTCCATAATAGATTAGTGGAGCATGAGCTAACCCCCATAATATTCCATTAATCATAACGGCACATTTCACAGACATTTTCTTACACAGTAAAGGGAGCATATATCCCTGCCAGCCAATATCTTCACCAAGAGCTATATACCATATTGGGAGTGCAACAGCTGATACCACATAAACAATTAATCCCATAAGAAACATGGACCCAATTGTCAGTTCAATATCTTGTGGTGCACCAAATGCACCATATGTTTCTGAAATATATCTACCTTGAAAATCTAAATCTTCAGGAAATATCAAAAAGAACAATACTGTACTCAGAAAGATAGCTGCACCGGGAATCAACGCAGAGAATAATAATGCTTTCTTATTCTTGAAAATTTTTGTACTGAAATTCAGTGATGCGGTGTCCTTCGTTAGCCTTCGTGTGACAAAAACAGCTAGCGCAGGTGTTCCCATAAATACAACCGGAAAACTAATAATAGAATATATTGTTTCTCCGAGGCTCGGTACAATAATACCTATAATCCAAGGAATATATAATATTCCAAAT
>SKEB01000443.1_pt1 | contig 36350 bp, 33 predicted proteins | sample 4826561 | NCBI WGS metagenome assembly SKEB01 (sample SAMN11008820, study PRJNA524170) | human gut metagenome | biome: Human fecal sample; material: Feces; isolation source: fecal sample from pouch patient p17 | host: Homo sapiens | place: Israel: Tel-Aviv | collected 2016-03-29
AAAAACCTACACCACAACCCCCACCAACACAACCCACCGGCGTGTCGCAACCCACAAAACCCAACAACCACAATGCTTCCCTCGGCGTGTCACACAACCACCACAAACACCCCTGAGCACCACACCCGGCGCGCGAACCGTTTCTCAGCACGCCCAACACACGCGGTCTTGACGTTGTCAACATATGCGGGTATGTTTACTTCTCACCTCGGGCGGTTGGCGCAGTGGTAGCGCACTTCCCTGACACGGAAGGGGTCACAAGTTCGAATCTTGTATCGCCCACCAGGCTGCACACTGTGCATTGCCTTTGCGGACATAGCTTAGTTGGTAAAGCGCGACCTTGCCAAGGTCGAGACCGCGGGTTCGAGTCCCGTTGTCCGCTCTCTTGTTCTTACTGATTATCCGCCATTCCAAGCGGTTTACGCCAATTCCCCGCGCATCGGCACATGGCAGAATTCCGGCACTTTGTACCACTTCACCGTGTATCCTGCGCCGTGCGCGCAGAACACCGAATCCGGTGTATGCTCCAGATCGGCCTCGGGGTCATAGCCCGCCGCCTCCACGACCGCCTGCTCGTCATGGCATTCCCTGTATCCGCCGAACATGAGCGCCAGACGCCCTTCGCCGTGCGTATATGCGTTCACGTCCATCGCATAGTCGCGCATCTCGCTCACCGGCGCCGCGCCTTCCACCGCGGCAAGGCCGTCCGCGATCTGCGGGGCCGCGCTCTCACCGCTCATGCGCTGCACGTCGCTCAACGCGCGCCCGAGCATCTCCTGCGGAAGCTCAAGACGGAACCGGTACCACGGTTCGAGCAGCACGGCATGCCCCGTCTCGCGCGCCTCCATGAGTCCCTGCCTCACCGCGCGGTAGGTCGCCTGCCGGAAATCGCCGCCTTCGGTGTGCTTCAAGTGGCCGCGACCGCCGATGAGCGTCAGCCGCATGTCGGTGATCGGCGCGCCGGTGAGCACGCCCGGATGCTCGGTCTCCTGCAGATGCTGCATGATGAGCCGCTGCCAATTGCGGTCGAGCTCGTCTTCGCTCACATCGGTGGCGAACTCCAGTCCGCTCCCCCGCGCAAGCGGCTCGAGCAGCACATGCACTTCCGCGTAATGGCGCAGTGGTTCGAAATGCCCTACGCCTTCGACGGGCGCGGTGATCGTCTCCGCGTACAGGATCGACCCCGGGCCGAATGAGATGTCGAGCCCGAAACGGTCGCGCATCAGCTGTTCGACAATCTCCAGCTGCACGGCGCCCATGAGCTGCACATGCGCCTCCTGCAACCGCTCCTGCCACACCACGTGCAGGAGCGGCTCCTCATCTTCGAGCTCGCGCAGCGCCTGCAGACATGCGTGCACATCGTTGCTCCCCGGCAGCAGTGTGTAGGTGAGCACCGGCCGCAATGCCGGCTGTGCCGCATTGCGCGCCGTGCCGAGCCCTTCGCCGGGGAATGTGCGCGCGGGTCCGGTGCCCGCGCACACCGTGCCCGCGGGCACCGACTCGACCGTCGTGAATTTCGCACCCGAGTAGACGCGCACCTGGTCCGCTTTCTCCGCGCCGCTCGCTTCGGGCAGCATCATCTTGGCGGTGAGCTCGCCGCCGGTCACTTTGATCCAGCTCAGGCGGTTGCCCTGCCGGTCGTGCGAGATCTTGAACACGCGCGCGCCGAATTCGGCGGTATAGTGCGGTTCGCGCGTGAAATACGCAAAGCCTTCCAGAAACTCGCTGATGCCCTGCATTTTGAGTGCCGCGCCGAAATACACCGGCACAACCGCGCCGTCGGCGATCATGCCGCGCACGGTGCGCACGTCAATGCCGCCTGTCTCGAGGTATTCGTCCATCGCGGCCTCGCTTTGCATCGCGAGCGCGTCGAGCTGATCGGACGACAGGCCATCCACCGCAGCAGTGAAGTCGATGCACGCGTCCGAACAGCGCGCGTGCAGCTGGTCGAGGATGCGCGCGCGGCTGGCGCCCGGCGCATCCATCTTGTTGACGAACACGAACACCGGCACATGGTAACGCTGCAGCAGCCGCCACAGCGTGAGTGTATGGCCCTGCACGCCGTCGGCTGCAGACACCACAAGGATTGCGTAGTCGAGCGCCTGCAGTGTGCGCTCGGTTTCGGCGGAGAAATCGACGTGGCCTGGGGTGTCGAGGATTGTGAGCTCCACATCGCCCACGCGCATCACCGCAGGCTCGGTGTAGATGGTGATGCCGCGCGCGCGTTCGATCGCGTCGGTGTCTAGGAACGCATCGCCGTGGTCCACGCGTCCGAGTTTGCGCGTGGTGCCGGTGGCGTACAGCAGCGCTTCGGACAGTGTGGTCTTGCCGGCGTCCACATGCGCCACGATTCCCGTTACGATCCGCTTCACCGAAGTCTCCTTTCCGCGCGCAATGCGCGTCATGCCACCCCGAACACGCCGCCGTGCACGGTGTAGACGAGACCGCACACGCCCAACACCACGATAAGCGACAATACAATCCAGCCCCTATGCGAAAACAGCTGGCGCAGTGGCACGCCAGGGCGGCGCTGCCGGCGCGCCACCACGAGCAGCGGCAGGCCAATCGCATACAACGCGCACGCCATCATCAGATACCGCAACCCCGCCGAGTAGACGAGGAACAGCGAGAACAGCGTGCCCAGTATGCCGGTGGCGAGCGCACGATGGCGCGCGGCCGCACTGCGGAACACGGTGCGCTCGCGTACGGCGACCTTCCACAGATACACACAGCACAACAGGTAGCAGGGCATGGCCATGACCGAGGTGATGGAAATCATGACCTCCCACGCATCGCCGTTGACGAAGTGGCAGAGGATGAGCAGCAGCTGGCAGGTGATGGCGGTCCATACCAAGCCGGTGGATGGCGCGCCGAAGCGGTTGGTGGCGCGGAAGGACCGCGGATAGATGCCGTCGCGCGCGGCGTACAGCGGCATCTGACTGATCATGATCATCCAGACGAGCCATGCGAACACCACAGAGATGATCACGCCGGCGTTGACCATGATGGAGCCCCATTGGCCGAAGCACTGTTCCATGATCACCGACATCGAGGGGTTGGGCATCTGCGCCACTTGATTGGAGGAGTATACGCCGAGCGGCAGCAGCGAAACGAGGATGTAGAGCACGAGCACGGTGAGATAGCCGGCGGTTGTGGCGCGGGAGACGTCGCGCGGATGGCGCGCCGAGCCGGAGACCACAACCGCGCCCTCCATGCCGATGAACAGCCATAGGGTGACGAGCATGGAGTCGCTCACCTGGGCACCGATGCGGTGCACGTCGAATCCAAGCGGCGTGCCTTGGGCGCTCAATCCCCAGAACCCGCGCACGAATACGCCGGTTTTGAATACGGCGGCGAGCGCCACCACGAACACGAACACGGGGATCATCTTGCAGATGGTGCCGGCGACGTTGATGATGGCGCCGGTTTTTGTGCCCAGCGATGCCACAATGAACATGAGCCAGAGGATGAGCGACGCGGCCATGGTGGACGCGATGTTGTTGCCATTGGTGAAGGTGCCGGGCATGAAGATGTCGAGCGTGGACATGATGAGCACGCCATAGGCCACCAGTGAGAAACAGTTGCACAGCCAATACCCGTAGGCCACGAGGAAGCCGATGAAATCGCCGAACCCGGTGCGGGCATATGCGTAGAGACCGTCTTGCATATGCGGTTTGGTGTTGGTGAGCACGCGGAACGTGTTGACGATGAACCACATGCCCACGCCGGTGATCGCCCATGCCACGATCTGGCCTCCGGCGGACGCATGCTGTGCCATGTTCTGCGGCAGGCTGAAGATGCCGCCGCCGACCATCGCCGACACCACAAGCGCGAACAGGCCGACGAACCCCACTGTACTGCGTGGCTCCGCGGCCGCCGCACCGGAACCCTCCACCATCGCCGGCGCATTGGATGCGTGTTGCCCGCTGTCCGCCATCGTCAATCCACTCCTGTTGTGTGCATGCATGCCGACATCAGAGCGTAACAGATGGTTCGTTCCGCCCGGCCGGTTGTGCGCCCGGCGCAATGTGCCATGGTGTCACACCCAACCGCGCACCGCGTAGAAGCGCAGTGTGCACAGCACGTCCACGAGGATGTCGTTGAGCGGCCCGGCGGTGTAGTCGACCATGGCGTAGGACGCATACCCATCTTCGAGACGCCACATCGTGGCGCATGAAACCCCGTTGGCTGCCGTGCCATGGAACCGCAGCAGGGCCGCGTTCGGCGCCGCGTGTGCATCTGCGCTGTGCAGTTCGAACGCGCATGGGTCTTCGGCGCTTGCGGCCACGCGCACCGGAGGCGCGGCGCCGAGTTCGGATTCAGGCAGCACGATGGGTGCGATCTGCGCGATGCGCTGTGCGAGCAGGCCGGCCGTCACGGTGGGCGGATTGCCAACGGTGCCGATGAGGTCGTGGTAGGCGTAGGCGATGCGCCGCGCGGCTGACGCAGCAGGCGTATCCGCGCACATCGTCGTCAGGATGCGCTGCGATTCCGGCGCACCGGTCGTCTGCTCGGTGAAGGTGGCGGTCAGACCGCTCGCATCATAGGCGGCATCCAGCATGACCATGCGCCCATGGTTCGCGGCCGCCTGGATGTGCAGCCGTGCGCGGGCGTCCGGGTCGTCGCACAGGCGCATCAGCGCCGCGGTGAGTTCGTTTTCCGAAGGCATGGACCCCATATAACAGTATCCCGCCCCCAAACGGGGGCGGGATACTGTTGCAATATAATTCCCCATGTGAATTACACGGTGTTGGGCCGTATGACTCACACGCTTATGGTTTCCTCACCAATGGGAACAATATATGGGGAATCGATCAGCCTTCCTTGGCTTCGGCCTCACGTTCAACGGCTTTGTCCACATTGGCTGCGGCCTTGTCAAGGTCCACGTCCGACTTGGCGTCGTGCTTGGCGGCCCTTTCGACGTCCTTGATCGCATCCTTCTCCTGATGCTCGGCCTTATGCACGTCCACATCGGCCTTAAAGTCATCGAACCTCTCTTTGAGCGTTTCGTGGGGCTTCTTTTCGTCTGCCATAACGACCACCTTTCGTGTGAGTAGTCTGTAGCCCATCTGGGCCTATCCCCCATTACACCGCATCCCGCATCTCGCCGTGCCAAGCGACGCTACAAGCGTATATTCGACCGTCATTTTTTGGCGATTCCGCATGGCATTGGCTTGCACGCCAAAACACGATGGCAACATGCATTATTCCCGTTTTCCGCGCAGCACCGAAGCCCCTATGCATATGGGCAACGCGGTGTTAGGTTGAGGGCAGGCGCGCAAAAAGACGCGCCGAACATCCATCACAACCATACGCAAGTCCCGAGGTGCCATTGTGTTCCATCCCCGTTTTTCACACCCGTCCGCACACGTCACCGCCGCGGTCGCTTCCATCGCGGCGCTTGGCATGTTGCTGGCCGGCTGCGGCACCAGCGGCGGCACCGGCTCCCCCAGCGCGCAAGGCTCGTCGAGCACCGCAACCACTTCGGTGATCACGGTGAACAACGTCGAACCCTCCGCCAACCTGTTGCCCGGCAACACCAACGACATGGCCGGCTGGAAGGTCGTGACACAGCTCTTCGAAGGGCTCGTCACATTCTCGGACGACGGCAAGCTGATCTACGCCGACGCCAAATCGATCACCCCGAACAGCGACGCCTCACAATACACGATCACACTGCGCGACGGTCTGCAGTTCTCCGACGGCCAGAAGATCACCGCGCAGACCTATGCCAAGGCCTGGTCGTTCGCAGCGAACGCCGCAAACGGGCAGCTCGGCGCCGCGATCTTCTCGACCATTCAGGGCTACGACGCGCTGCAGGACGCCAACGGCGACAAAGACGCACAGTTGAGCGGCCTCAAGGTGGTGGATGACCGCACGCTGCAGGTCACGCTCAACACACCCGACTCCTCGTTCCCTTACAAGGTGGGCGACGTGGCGTTCCTGCCGATTCCCGAAAGCGCATACTCCGATGTAAGCGCGTTCGGCGAGCACCCGATCGGCAACGGCCCTTACATGCTCAAGCAGTGGGACCATGATTCGAGCATCCAGCTTGTGCCGAACCCGCACTACACCGGTCCGCGCAAGCCGAAGAACGGCGGTGTCACCTTTGAGCTCTATACCGACGTGCAAACCGCATACGCGGACGTGGAATCAGGCAATCTCGACGTGATCGACACCATTCCCACCTCCGCGCTCGCCACGTACCAACATGAAAGCGGCATTCAGGCCTTCAACAAGCCAGGCCCCGCGTTCCGCTCGTTCACAATCCCGCAGAGGCTCAAGCATTTCTCGGGCGAGGAGGGCCGGCTGCGCCGTGCGGCGATCAGCCATGCCGTGAACCGCTCCAACATCATCGAAAAGGTGCTCTATGGCACCGCGACCGTGGCCACCGACTTCACCGCGCCCACAATCGCCGGTTATTCCAAGAGCCTCAAGGGCGCCAGCGTGCTCGACTACAATGCCGAGACCGCCAGGAAACTGTGGGACCAAGCCAATGCGATCAGCCCGTGGAGTGGCGTGTTCCGCCTCGCCTACAGCGCGGACAGCGGCGACAAGCAACGCGTGGAGGGCATCACGAACTCCATCAAGAACGCCTTGGGCATTGACGCGCAGCCATACATCATCCCCACGCAGAAGGAGCTAAGCAGCGCGATCCACGACCGCACGATCAACGCAGCGTTCCTGCAGGGCCTGCAGTCCGACTACCCATATCCGGAAGGATATCTCATGCAGGCCTACGATTCGTCAGCGGCTGACGGCAAGGGCCTGAACAACGGCGATTACAAGAGCATGGCCTTCGACAAACTGATCGATGATGCTGCGCGCCAAACCAACGTGGATGATGCGATCAGCTATTATCATCAGGCTGAAGAGGTGCTGTTCAAGGATCTGCCGGTGGTTCCGCTGTGGTATGCGAATGTGACCGCGGCGGCCGGCGGGCATGTGCAGCATGTCGGATTCAATTACATGGGCGTGCCGAAGTACAACGAAATCACGAGGTGATGGCATATGGGAGCAATTGCGAACGATGAGATGATCACCGCCAAAGACGGTCAACAACACAGTTGGAAGTCGATCAAGCTGCTCATCGCCACGCTGATTGTCAGCACGCTCGGCGACGGCTTCTGCGGTGTGATGATGGCGGTCGCGCTCCCGAACATCTCGGAAACCTACCATGTGAGCATCGCCACAGCCAACTGGGTGACGGTTGGCTATGCGATCGTCGCGGCCACGGCGGTGATGACCGCCGCCACTGTGCTCGCGCGCATCGGCTTGAAGAAACTGTTCTTCTGGAGCCGCGTGCTGCTCATCATCAGTTCGCTCATTGGCCTGTTCTCCCTGAATTTTCCGATGATGCTCACGAGCCGCCTGATCCAGGCGGTTGGGTCGGGACTCATGTTCCCAACAATCAACACGGTGATCATCCGTGTGGTACCAGCCAAGATCTCGGGCCGTGTGGTGTCGCTCAACAGCGCCATCATCGGTCTGGGCATCGCGGTGGCCCCGTTGCTCAGTGGCGTGTTCCTGACCTATGTGAGCCTGACGTCGATGTATGTGGTGCCGTTGGCGGTCGGCATCATCTCGATCCTCATGGGCGCGAAGTTCATGTTCGACGTCGAACCGCGCAAGCAGCATCCGATCGACGTGCTGTCGATCATGCTCTCGTTCGTGGGCTTGGCCGCGCTGATGATGGGCTTCTCTGAGCTGACGCACCGCCCGCTGTTCGCCGTGCCCATGCTCATCGTCGGTGTGGCGGTGCTCGCGTGGTTCACCGTGCGCCAGTTCCATGTGGACGTGCCGCTGCTCGACCTGCACCCGATGAAGCACTTGTATGTGTCGATCGGCGTGCTCATGTACATGGCGGGTGCGATGGGCCAGCAGGCCGTGTTGTTGCTGTTGCCGCTGTACTTGGAGCGCGCGTGCGATTACACGCCGTTCGTGGCCGGCTGTTTCCTGCTCATCATGACGTTGTTCTATTCGGGTTCGGTGATTGTGGGAGGCAAGACCGTGGACCGTTCCGGCATGTGGCCGGTTGTCTCGAGCGGCTTCCTGCTCATGGTGGTCGGCCTGTTCGCCACGTTCTTCGCGGCCCCCACCAAGATCGCGTGGCTCGTGGTGCTCATCGGATCCGTTGTGGTGGTCGGCGACGCGCTCATCAACGTGCCCGACAAGGATGTGGTGCTTGAGGCGCTGCCCGACAATACGGTGCCCGACACGAGCGCGATCTTCTCGACCGGCAACCAGATCGCCGGTTCGATCGGTTCCGCACTGTTCGTCGGTGTGCTTTCCGCCGATGTGCTCAGGCAGACCGCTGAGGGCGTCAACCGCCATGCCGCGTATGCCAACGGCTTCCAGCATTCGATCCTCATCGCCGCAATCTTCGAAGTGGTGATGCTGCTCGTCTCGGTGTGGTACTCGCGCGAGATGGTGGAGCACGACCGCGCCAAGATCAACCAGCCGGCATAATCTCAGCCCTCAGCCGCACTGCCAGGACACAGCGAGCGCCGGGACCCGCATGCACGGGCCCCGGCGTTCGTCTATGCGCCGCCCTTACACGGACGGCATGGTGTTTCAGTTGTTGGCAGCCTGCTGCTGCTCTTCCACGCCGACCTCGGCCTTGAGGCGGGCCAGTTCGTCGTCCACCGACGTGGAGCCGCCGGCGAGGTACTTGTTGGCGATGTCTTCGTTGCTCGCCTGCGTGTTCAGCTCGGCCGTGGCATTGGCCTCGTTGAGCATGCGGTCGGCCTTCTCCTCCATGCGCTCGAACGCGGCGCTGTTGCGGGAGGCCCTGCTGGTCTTCTCGGTGGCTTCGTTGACGTGCTGCTGCGCGTTGGCCACGGAGACCTTGGCGTGCACCGCGGCACGGCGTGCCTGCAGGCTGTTGATGTCGTTGACAAGCTTGTCGTGCATCTGACGCATTTTCGCCGCGTTGTCCTCGGCGACGGTGGCTGCCTCCTCAAGCGAGTTGAGCGTGCTCTCGTACTGCTGCTTGGTGGCGAGCAGCTTGCGCGCGTCGTCGTCGTTGCCGGCCTTGACGGCGGCCTTCGCCGCCGCCTCGTACTTGGCGATGTCGGCCTTGCAGTCGTTGACCTGCTGGCGCGCGTTGGTGGCCGCGGCCATGACGCTTGCGGTCTCCTTCTTGACCGCCGCGAGGTCTTCGTTGAGGTCAAGCAGCATCTGGTCGACCATCTTCGCCGGATCTTCGGCCTTGTCGAGCAGCGCATTGATGTTTGCGCGCATGATGTCGCCGAATCGTTTGAGAATAGCCATGGCTATTGTCCTTTCTGTTCCTGACCAACCTGATCGTTGTGATCTGCCTGATCATATTTTTCCAAAATCGGATCGCGCGCCTCGTCGAGCGGTGTGGTGACCATGCGTTCCACATACTGTTCGTGCTCGCGTTTGCGTTTGATGAGCATCCAAGCGACCACGGCGCCGATGGCAAGGACGCCAATCACAATGACCGCGATGATCACCCACTTGTGCACATCGTTCCTGGTTGTTGTCTTGGTCATGATGCGGTCCGCGGTCGAATCGAACGTGGCCACGATCGCATCGTCCGTCGACCGGTCGCTGAACCAGTACTCGTCAAGGTACGTCCAGAAGATCTCGGTGGCCTGCGCGTCCATGATGCTCGAGACGTGTTTGCCGTTGACAAGCGTCATGTACCCCACATCGTTGTCCACGTCCTGTTCGGCGAAATACACGAACAGCAGCGTGTCTTCGTTGTCGATGTGGTCGTCGTACCATTCGCGCGCCCACGCCTGTTTCTCGTCATCGGTTGTGAGCTTCGGGTTGTATTTGGCGAACAGGATGTACGGCTGTATGCCGGTCTTGTCGTAGAACACCTTGAGGCGTTTGGCCGCTGACGTGCGGTTTTCGAACCAGCCGAGCTGGTCGTCGATGCAGTTCGAATCATATGGCAGCCCGGAATCGAGCTTGGTGCGGTTGTATGTGCTCTCCGGCACCGTCACATTGTAATCGTTGCGGTTGGGCTCATTGTTCGAGCAGCTGGGCATCATGAAGATGAGCAGGAAGATGACGAGCGCGGCCAGGATGCCGATCAGTGGCATGAGCCCGGCAAGCCCTCCATTGGGCTTTTTGCCACCGTTGTTGTTGCCGCCGAACGGCGTTTGCGTGGGGGGTGGGGTCACCGGTGGGCCACCGGCCGGCGAGAACGACCCCTGTGCCGGGCCTTGCGGGCCAGTGCCGAACGGGCCGCCCGAATACGAACTGGGCATCTGCTGACCTCCGTAATTCTGCGGTCCCATCGCGTCGAAGATCTCGTCGGGGAACGGCATGCCCCGTCGTCCATAACGGGTGCGGGAAGAGCGCCGCCCTGCGTTGTAACCGCCCGCCATGCCTATGCCCGCCGCACGGAACAGATCCCCCAGATCGAACGAACCGCCCGATCCGGTGGACCCGCTGGATTGCGGGAATCCGGCCGAGCCTCCGCCCCCGGCCCGGCGACCCGAGCCCGGCATGCTCGGGCGATGCCCGCTGGACATGCGTGAACCACTGTCGTGGCCGCTTGACGATCGGCCCGACCCTGAACCGGCACCAGCTCTTGGCATGTGAACGTCCTAACCTCGTTGTGAGTATTGGTAACAATATAGCCGATGCGGGTGTGGCTTGCCCGACAATCTCACCGTTTTATTGCGCACAATGAACATTCTTGCCCTACGCATGCTCAGCGAGTACGCGCGCCATGCCGGCGCTTCGCTCGCCGCCGCACCACGATCGCGGCGGCGAGCGCAAGCGCGAACACGGCGACGCCCACCCCTACGGCGATCAGGGTGCCGTCCCTCTGCGTGGACGCGGCGGGGATGTTCTGCGGCACCGGCGCGCGCACGCCCGTGACGAGCAGACGGTCGGTGTTGACGCCGATCGGCGTGCACGTGACCATCGTCACGGTGGCATCGCCTGACTGGTGCGCATCGCGGATCTGCTGGAGCGTGCGTTCCATCCGCTCGGGTGTGATGGTGCGCACGTCGGTGATGCGGTACCCCTGCTCTCCCCCAAGCACGTCGAGATAGAACACGTCTCCCTGCCGCATCTCGCTCAGCCTGGTGAAGAGCATGCCTTGCACGCCGCCGGAGTGCGCGGCGAGCACCGTGTACGTGTGCGGATCACCGACGGGCAGTGCGGTGCCGTAGATGTGCCCGACGCCTTTGCTGAGCACGTCGTCGAGTGTGGTGTGGTAGACGGCGATGTTCACCGATATCTTCGGGATGCTCAGCCGCGCCATCGCCCCACCGCCGTCCACCGAGAGCGCGCGCATATAGGCGGCGTCGGCGAGTTCCTGCTGATTGCCCTGCTCATCCGCGGCGTCGGCGGGGATGCCGCCGCCGAACCGATCAGCGAGCGTGCCGTTGTATGCGCGGGCCCGCTGCAGCACCGCCTTCGGCACCAACTCGTATTGCACCACGCTGCCGTTGTAGTTGTATCGGGTCATGGTGCCGGGCACCGCCACACCTGTCGTCCATCCTTTGCCTGGGTAGATGGCGGAGGCGTCGCCAATGATTGTGGGCTCCTTGTCTTTCATCACATAGCCCTCGGGGATCAACGCCTTGTCCGCTGAGGACATGCCGCTCGTGTGTGTGGGGGGGGTAATCGAGGCCCAACGCCGGGAACTCATCGAGGTTGTTGGCGTAGGAATGGGTCAGGTCGTCCAGCGCGGCATAGTGGTCGACGCCATCGACCTGCCAATGCAACCGGGCGATGACGGTGGATTGCCCTGTCACCGAGATGGTGGCCACGCCCTTGTCGGATTTGGTGATCACGAGCGGCTGCATGGCCGATCCGTCTGTCTTCTGCGCATACAGGCCGGTCTCCAACGCCACGGATTTCTGCGCGTCCTGGTACAACGTCTCGTCCGAGCAGTTCAGGATGAAGCGCCCCATCACGGTTGTGGCCGGCAACGTGTCCATTTCGATCACAAGGGATTGTATGGCCGACCATTCCTTCACATCCACCGCTTCCACATATCCATCGGTGGATGGTTCGCTGCCTAGTGCCGTGGTGAACGCGACCGGTTGCGTGGAGTAGCGCACGGTGTAGGAAGGCAATGATGTGCCGCTGCCGTTGAGGTTGTCGAAAGTGACCGGTCCGGTCAAATTGAGCGCGAACGTGGAGTCGCCGGTGGATTTCGGGATCGCCACGAATTCACGGATATGCTGCAACGGTTGGGATTCGTTGTTGCTCACGCTCACGGCGAAACGCATCAGCGTGGGGTCGTCGTTGTACGCATCAAGGCTGTTCATGGCGCTCAGGTCGTTGGACGTGGTGTGTAATTCGAACATGTCGGCGGCGTTGCCTTGCGACAGTTCGGTCGTGCGCGTCTCCTTGGCCGCGTTGATCGTCCATGTGCCCTGCCCCACCAGATACACATCCTTGTCGGCGCCCTGCACATACGTGGTGTCCGCAGGCGGTGTGGTGGGATCCGCCTTCGTGTCGATCTTGGTCGTGGGGCGCACCATGCAGATCTGCCACGGGTACGTGCCCGATATGGCGTCGGGCTCGTTGTTGAGGTACACCGCGTTGGTGGCACCCGTCTGGGTGTAATACTTGTAGCCGGTGCCGGTGTAGTCGATCTTGACCACCTGCCTGCCGTCATCCGCCTGGAACGTCGTCACTTCCGGATCGCCGGTCACACCGCCATGACTGTTGGGCCATGTCAACGGGTCGTTGTTGTAGACTGTGCCGCACGGCAGCACATAGTAGAAGATCGGTTCGTAGATGTACGGTGTGGTCGGATTGCCGCTGACGCTCACCATCGTGGAGAGGAGGCCCGCGTTCTTGAGGCCGGGCTGCTTGTCGCTCCCCTGCTGCCCCCACGTGCCCGCCGCAGCCACAAGCTGCTCTTCGAGCACCACTTGCTGCGTATTGGACACCGTCTGGGTGAAGGTCACCAATTCGCCGGGCTGCGGGTCCTTCATTCGGACGCTCGGAATCGTGATGGTGAACAGCGTCTTGATCATGTCGCCGCCCTTGACCGGTGTGCCGTCGTCGTACTTCGCCGCCAACGACCCCTGCAGGTACATCTTCGACTTGCCCGCGCAATCGGCATTGTCACTGACGAGCGTGGTGCACGACTCCGCCCGGTCGGTGTACGCGCCCGACGCGAGCATGTTCGGGTACAGCTTGACCGTGCGCATCGGCGAATCCTTGGTCTGCGTGATTGTGTCGCCCGACTTGGCCACTCCGGTCATCGTCGTGCCGTCGAGCAGTGTGATGCTGTACCGGTATTGCGTCAAACCGGGCAGGGTGCTCGTGGCCTTCGGCAGCACCAGTGCGGTGGCGTCGAACCCGCTGGGCACGTCGATCGTGAGTTCCACGTCGGTGAAGTTCGAAGCCGAGCTATTGCTGAACCCTAGGAAATTCAGCGTGGGGATCTTGCGCGCGGGGTCGAGCAGAAGGTTGTTGGCGGTTTTCTCGCCCTTGTTGTTGCCGTTGATGCTGAGCACAAGGCACTCGCTGCTTCCGCTCGGGCACGGCACAAGCCCGTCGCCGGAACGCAGGTATTCCGTCCATGCCGGAGCGCGTGCGGTGAGGGTCCGCTCCTGGCCCTGCGGGTCGACGATCGTCTGCGTCACGACCGCTGGTCCATCCGCCACAAGTTTCTCACCCGCGAGTGGCGGGGTGGCCTTGAATTGGCCCACGAAATAATACGGCTCCGCGTTCTGCCAATACTGGCGACCGGAGCCTTTGGGCACAGTGATGACGATGTCGGATGAAGCGCCGCCGGGCTGCATGATCGTCGTCTCGTCGCTGAAGCCGTTGCGGGCGGCAGTGGCGCTTTCGTCGAGCGTGAAGTACCGTGGCACCGGCACACGGATCGTGGTGCCGTAGTTCACCGCCGAATTGACTTGGCCGGTCGCGTAATCCGCACTGCCGCCGATGCCGTCGCCGCCCCCCCACCGAGAACTGGTAGGCGTAATCCTGGTTCGCATAGATCGCCTTGTAGGTGCTGCTTGACGGCAACACACGGGTAACGGCCTGCGGGTTCATGACCGGCATGATCACCTGAGTGAAATCAACCGGGTCGAGTTGCTGGCCGGCATAGGTCCACGTGATCGATTTGATGGAGGTGCCGATGCCCTTGATGGGCGTGGGCTGGGCATTGTAATTGTTGTGGAGGGTGAAGTTGATGTTGGCGGCAACAGATGCCACGGAATCGAATCGGTAGGTGAAGGTCTTGGTGTGGTTGGTATTGTATGTCGTAGAGATGACGGTGCCGGTGGCGGCTGAAATCGGGTCCGAATCGCCGATGGTGTAGACGCCGGTGCCGTTGGTGATCGACTCCGGCACGGTGATTGTGTAGACATCGCCCGGGTTGGTGCGCACGTCGAACACGAGCTGCAGCGGTGCGGTGCTGTCCACATTGCCCACGGCGTTGCGCGAGAGCGTCAGTGTGGCGTTCCCGGATGAACTCGAGACGCTCGTGCCCGCCGCGCCGTCGTTCTGCGTGCTGCCTGAACCGGCATCTGCATCCGCAATGGGTTCAACCGATGCGGCTTGGGTCGATTCAACCGGTGTGGGCCCTGGGCAGACGCCGCCCCGCATAGCGGGAACGCTCCCAGTTCAATCAGTATCGCCAATGAAGCAACCGCCGCCGTAACTTCGCGCAGCATGATAACGCATCTCTTTTCCTTGACAGGCTACTATCCTCATCGAAAGTGCCACAGTCGAGAGAACTCAAGTCTGTACTTGCCACCCCTCATCATAGGCAGAAACATAACCCTTGTTTTTTCCTCTGCAGGTGAACGAAAATGACGCCGGTGCACCGCACATGTTGGGCGGTGCACCGGCGTCATTGGGACCACTTTGCTAGGTGGTCAGCTGATCATGCCTTGGCGACATGCACCTCGAGGGCATCACCTTCCTCCACCTGCATCGACGTGGACAGCGTCTCCGAGCAGATCAGATCACGGAACTGCTCCACTTTCGGCAGGTCGTCGGCAGGCACCGTGAGCGTCAGTACGATGCGGTCGGACACCTCAAGACCGGCGTCCTTGCGCGCGTCCTGCACCGCGCGGATCACGTCGCGCGCATAGCCTTCGGCGATCAGGTCTCCCGTGAGCTCCAGATCGAGGATCACGAATCCACCGCTGGGCAGGATCGACGATGCGGAATCGCGCCGTGCCGCGGCGTCCGCCTCTTCCACGCGTCGGGTGATGTCGTATTCGTCGCCCTGCAGCGTGATTGTACCGTTCGGCGTCTCGATGACCGGATCGCCCGTGGCCGGGTCCGTATGCCAGTCCCCGCTCTTGGAGGCCTTGATCGCGAACTGCACCTGCTTGCCGAGGCGCGGGCCTGCGGCGCGCGCATTGACCTTGAGTTCGTCGATGATCTTGAGCCCGTGGTCCGCGGCCTCATCGAGCGTGGAGTATTCCACATCCTTGATGTTGAGTTCGCTCTTGAGCAGCGCATCGTAGCCATCCACCTGCGACGGCTCGTCCACCACCACGGTGAGCTTGGCGAGCGGCTGGCGCACACGCATCTTCTTCGCCTTGCGCAGTGACAGCGTGGCGGAAACGACCTCGCGCACCTTGTCCATCGCGGCCACCAGATCGCCGTCCTCCACGAGCACACGGCCCAGCGCGGTGTCTTCACTGGTCGCGGGGTCGGTCAGGTATGGCCAGTCGCCCAGATGCACGGAATCACCGCCAGTCAGGCCGCGCCACACCGTCTCGGCCTCCATCGGTGCCAACGGTGCGAGCACGCGCATGAACGCCTCGAGCACGGTGTACAGCGTGTTGAACGCGTTCTCGTCCTCGTTCCAGAACCGGTCACGCGTGTTGCGGATGTACCAGTTGGTGAGCATGTCGATGAAGTCGGAGACCTCGTCGCACGCGTCGGAGATCTCGAACGCGTCCATATGCGCGCTCACCTGTGCGATGAGCCTGCGCGTGCGGGCAAGCAGATAGCGGTCCATCTGCGGCAGGCCCGGCACTTCGTCCGCGGTCAGTTCGCGCGCGTCGTAGCCCTGCCCGTTGTTCGCGGCGTTCGCATACAACGTGAAGAAGTAGTACGAGCTCCACACGGGCAGCATGATCTGGCGCACCGTGTCACGGATGCCCTCGGACGTGACGATCAGATTGCCGCCACGCAGAATCGGCGAGCTCATCAGGAACCAGCGCATGGCGTCGGAACCGTACTTGTCGAACACGCCATTGACGTCGGGGTAATTGCGCAGGTGCTTGCTCATCTTCTGGCCGTCGTCGCCGAGCACAATGCCGTGGCAGATCACGTTCTTGAACGCCGGCTTGTCGAACAGCGCGGTCGCCATGACGTGCAGCAGGTAGAACCAGCCGCGGGTCTGGCCGATGTATTCGACGATGAAGTCGGACGGGAAGTGCTGTTCGAAATACTCTTTGTTCTCGAACGGGTAGTGGTACTGTGCGAACGGCATCGAACCGGACTCGAACCAGCAGTCCAGCACGTCGGAGATGCGGTGCATCGTCGACTTGCCGGTCGGGTCGTCCGGGTTCGGACGCGTCAGCTCGTCGATATACGGGCGGTGCATGTTGATGTTGCCCTCGTGGTCGCGCGGGTAGTCGCCGAAGTCGGCCTTGAGCTCGTCAAGCGAACCGTAGACGTCGACGCGCGGGTACTTCGGGTCGTCGCTCACCCACACCGGGATCGGCGAGCCCCAGAAGCGGTTGCGTGAGATCGACCAGTCGCGGGCATTGGAAAGCCACTTGCCGAACTGGCCGTCCTTGACGTTGTCCGGGATCCAGTTGATCTCCTGGTTGAGCTCGAGCAGGCGCGGCTTGATCTTCGTCACCGAAACGAACCAGCTGGAGACCGGCTTGTAGATCAGCGGCGTGCCGCAGCGCCAGCAGTGCGGGTACGAGTGCACGTAGCTCTTCTCCTGGAACAGCAGCGCGCGCTGGTCTTCGGGCATCTGTGCGAGCGGGCCGTCGCCAGCACGCAGGTTGCGCAGGATCGGCAGGTTCGCATCGAACACGAACATGCCTTCGTAATCCGGGCACAGCGAGGTGAAACGGCAGCCGGAGTCGAGCACGTCGACGCTCGTGATGTCGTGCGCGTTGAGCGTGTTCATATCGTCTTCGCCATACGGCGCCTGATGCACCAGGCCGGTGCCTTCCGCGGTGTCGACGTAGTCGGCGGTCAGGATCTGGTAGGCGTTGGGGCCCGGTGTGCCACCTTCCGCCGTTGCCTGTTCGGACGCGAAGTAGGGGAAGACCGGGTAGTAGCGCCAGCCCACCATGTCGGAGCCCTTGAGCTCACGCACCACCTCATAGTCCTCGCCGAGCTCCTTGTTGTAGGAGCCGAGCAGGGCTTTGGCGAAGTAGAACTTCTTGCCGGCGAACTTGCCTTCCTTGGGGCGCACTTCCACATAGTCGATGTCTGCGCCCACCACAATCGCGAAGTTCGTGGGCACGGTCCACGGCGTGGTGGTCCAGAACACCGCATAGGCGTCGTCTTCGTCGCGCAGCTTCACCGCGACCGATACGGTCGTGTCCTGACGGTCCTGATACACGTCGGCGTCCATGCGCAGCTCGTGCGCGGACAGCGGCGTCTGGTCCTTCGGGCAGTACGGCAGCACGCGGTAGCCCTTGTATGCCAGGCCGTTCTCGTACAGCGTCTTGAACGCCCACATGACCGACTCCATGTACGGGATGTCGAGTGTCTTGTAGCCGTGTTCGAAATCGACCCAGCGCGCCTGGCGGTGCACGTAGTCACGCCATTCGTTCACATATTTGAGCACGGAGGCACGGCAGGCGTCGTTGAATTTGTCGATGCCCATCTGCTCGATCTGGTCGACCGAGTCGATGCCGAGTTCCTTCTGCGCTTCGAGTTCGGCGGGCAGGCCGTGCGTGTCCCAGCCGAACACTCGGTTGACTCGGCGGCCCTTCATGGTCTGGTAGCGCGGCACCACGTCTTTGGCGTAGCCGGTCAGAAGATGGCCGTAGTGCGGCAGGCCGTTCGCGAAGGGCGGCCCGTCGAAGAACACGAACTCATTCGAGCTGTGCTCGCCGCTGGGGTTTTCGTCGATGGATTTCTGGAAGGTGCCGTTGGTGTCCCAATAACGCAGCACATCTTGTTCGAGCTGCGGGAAGTCGGGATTCGGCGCGACGTTCGCGCTTTGTTCGCCGACCGATGCCTTGGGATACACGTGCTGTGGTGTTTCGCTCACCATTGCTCCTCATCTTGCAGGATCTGTCTTTTCCTGCGAGGACGATGGCTCCGGGCGGATTGCTTGCCAATCCCCGCGCCACCGCGGTACCACCTCGCTTGCCACGCGCACGTGCATGCACGCGTGACCGCTTGTGTTCGGCTGTACGGGCCGACCCCGTCGGTTCTACTGGGTCGGGCGGCGCGCCGCCCGGCTGTTCTTCCGAAGGCTCCCCGCTGATGACGGATCACTGCCTGGTTTCGTGCGCCACTATACCAGCAACGCGGGAACGAATGCGCCCCTGAAACACGAATGACCCGCCCCATCACGCCTGCCGTTCGACTCACACACCCTCGCGCATGCGGCGTGGTGTGTCCTGGGGAACGGGGCGGCTCGATGGGCGGGCCATTTCAGGGGAACACGAATGATGGTTGGTCTAGGTGTTCGTGGCACTATGTGCCATCAATCACTCGGGGACTTCCATGTGCTGCCAGGTGTCCGCGGACTCGAACAGCAGGTCTTTCTCGTTCTGCTCGGCAACCTTGCGCTTGTGGGCGGTTTCGCAGCCCTCGGCGTCCACTTCCGGCTCACCGGTTGCCGGATCGACCTGCGGCTTGTCCGTTTCGCTGACCACCTCTTGAAGTTCTTCGACTTGTGCGGCGTCGAGTCCCTCGAGTCCTTCCGCTTTCTTGGGTTCGGTTTCCGCCATAGGGTGCCTCCTTAACAATCGACTCTCGTCGTCGATGACGATATGTTCACTATAGCGTCTTTTCCACTGCCACACGCGCAGCGTCTCACGTCTTTCCCAATCAGCACAACACCATAAGCGCTTCAGTTACTTGCGTCATCGGTGAGGTAGAAATCGCGCAGCGCACGCAGGTCGCCCTCACTGAGCCCAATCGCCGTACGCAGGTAGCCGACGGGGCCGCCGAACGATGCAGTGGCGTCGATATACGTCTGGAAATAGAGCGGCGAGGCGACGAGGAACTCGTCGATGTCCGCATGGGCCTTGGGGCCGAGCAGTGCTTCGAAGGTGTCGACGAACGCCGGCGTCTCCGCGGACATGTAGAGGTTGGTCTGCAGGTAATCGTCGCGGATCACGTCTTCAGGCACTTCCAGCGCAGCCAGAATGAGCGCCGCCGCGATGCCGGTGCGATCCTTGCCCTGTGTGCAGTGGAACAGGTAGCCACCCGGCTCGTCGATGAGCAGACGGAACATCCGCTTCCAGCACGCGACCGCGGCGTCGTCGAGCACGAGGCGCGGGTAGAGGTCCTCGATGAACGTGCCCGGGCGGGTGACGATGTCGCGCAGCTGCAAACGCAGCGCCTTCGTCTCGCGGAACGTGGGCAGTGCGTAGAACGACCAATCCTCGAGCAGGCGGTCTGGCTTCAGGTCGCGTTCGGGATCGGTGCGCAAATCGATGACGTTCGAGATGCCCCTATGCGCCAGCGTCTCCAGGTCGTCATGGCGCGCATCGTGCAGGTTCGCCGAGCGCACCAGCAGTCCCGGGCGCACCATGCGTCCTTGCTCCGTGTGGATGCCACCCAGATCGCGGCAGTTCTCCACGGTGGGCAACGGCAGTTTGCGTGACACTACGCGCATAGGGCTCCTCTCAGGTGGGTCAGCGACTCACTTGTCTTCGAGATACGGGTCTTCCCACTGGTTTTCGTTGTCGGTCTCCTCGGGGCGGTCGATTGCGAGCTCCTCGCGTTGCGCCGCATCCTGCTTGGCTTCCTTGGAGGCATCGCTCACACCCACCTCGTTTTCCGGAATGTCCTCATTCGGCTTGCCGGTGATCGGGTCGGTGTACGGATGGTCAGTGTCGCTGACAATCTGCTCCATCTGCTTGACCTGATCGGCGCTCACCGCGCCAAGGCCTTCGTGTGTGTTGGTGTCTGGAATGTTCTGTTGCTCTGCCATGATGGCTCCAATCTCGAGAGCGGCGCGGGTGCGTGTCGCACCCGCTTCCTATCCCCCCACTATAGCCTCGTACACAAGGGGTGCCCGGCGGACTTTGCCCAGTGGGGAACATGCGTGCGGGCCCAGCGTATAAGGAAGCCCCTTGCCTATGTGCGGCAAGGGGCTTCGTACGTACGCCGGTGTCGATTCGCCCGGCGTGCACTCCCCTACTGGGGCGCATGCGCGGGCGGTTCGGCGGATCAGTGGGTCTGGTGGGTCTCTTCGTGCTCGGCGACTTCCTTCTTGTCGCCCTTTTCCGCACGGGAGGTCTCCCAGCCTTCCTTGACGTCCTTGAGCTTGTCGGTCAGGTCACCGACGCTCTTCTTAATGTCTTCGAAATCATCCTTGTGCTCGTCGATGCGGGCCTTGATCTCTTCGAAGTTTTCCTTCATCTTGTCGCTCATATCAACCATGGTGACCTTCCTTTACTGGTAAACGGGTTGCCTGCTATCCATTACAGCACGTTGGGGCCGGTTGCGCAGATAGGGAAATCGCCGCGCGCGGCGTCCCGCACATACCAAAGCGCGGCCGTGCATTGCACACGGCCGCGCTTTCGCTTTACCGGGGCCCGCTACTCGAGTTCGAGCGAGCCGGTGTAGAGCTGGTAGTATTCGCCCTTTTCCGCCATCAGCTCGTCGTGCGAACCGCGTTCGATGATGCGGCCGTGGTCGAGCACCATGATGACGTCCGAGTTCCTGACCGTGGACAGGCGGTGGGCGATGACGAACACCGTGCGCCCCTTCATCAGGTTGTCCATGCCGGCCTGGACCACTTCCTCGGTGCGCGTGTCGATCGACGACGTCGCCTCGTCGAGGATCAGTGCCGGCGGATCCGCGACCGCGGCGCGCGCGATCGAGATGAGCTGACGCTGGCCTTGCGACAGTCCGGAGCCGTCGCCGGACAGCACCGTCTGGTAACCGTCGGGCAGCATGCGGATGAACGAGTCCGCGTTGACGAGCTTCGCCGCGGCGATGCATTCGTCATCGGTCGCGTCGAGCTTGCCATAGCGGATGTTGTCCATCACCGTGCCGGTGAACAGGTTGACGTCCTGCAGCACAATGCCGAGCGAACGCCTCAGGTCCGGCTTCCTGATGCCCTTGACGTTGATGCCGTCGTAGAGAATCATGCCTTCCTGGATGTCGTAGAAGCGGTTGATGAGGTTCGTGATCGTCGTCTTGCCGGCGCCGGTCGCGCCCACAAGCGCGATCTTCTGGCCAGGCTTCGCGAACCACGTGATGTCATGCAACACTGGCTTGTCCGGGTTGTATCCGAAGGTCACGTCGGTGAAGCGCACGTCGCCGCGCAGCAGCGTAAGCCTGCCGTCGGCCGACGTGACCGCCTCTTCATGCGCCTCCTCGGCCACTTCGGCCGCGCGCTTGCTGAGCCTCTTCGCGGCTTCGCGCGAACGCGTGCCATCGTCGCTCGCCTCGCGCTTCCACGCCCAGTGACCGGTCTTCTTCGGCGTCTCCGTCATCGTGCGGCCGTCCGAAGCGAGCTCGACGTTGACGAGCGTGACCGTGCCATTGTCTTTCTCAGACGGCTCGTCCATCAGCGCGAAGATGCGCGACGCGCCCGCGAGCGCCATCATGACCATCGTCATCTGCTGCGAGACCTGACCGATCGGGTTGACGAAGGATCTGGACAGCGTGAGCAGCGAGATGATCGTGCCGATAGTGAACGCGGCGCCGGAGAAGCTGAGGTTGCCCCAGTTGCCGAGCGCGGCGAGGCCGCCGAAGATCGCGGAGAGCACATAGAGCAGATAGCCCATGTTGCCGACGACCGGCATCAGCACGTTGCCGTAGGTGTTCGCGCTTGCGCTCGCATGGTACAGGCGTTCGTTGCGGTCGTCGAACGACGCCTGCGTGGCGTCCTCGTGGTTGAAGACCTTGATGACCTTCTGCCCGTTGACCGACTCCTCGACGAACGCGTTCACGTCGCCGAGCTCCTGCTGCTGCACCACGAAGTAGTGGCCCGAACGGCTCACGATCACGCGGATGAGCAGCAGAAGCAGACCAGTGAACACGAGCACGAAGACCGTGTACGGAATCGACAGGTAGAGCATCGCGATGAGCGCCGCAAGCGCAGACACACCGGATGCGAACATCTGCGGCAGCGACTCGCTGATCGCCTGGCGCAGCGTGTCGGTGTCGTTCGTGTACCGGCTCATCACGTCGCCATGCTCATGCGTGTCGAAGTACGAGATCGGCAATGTCTGCATGTGTGAGAACATCTCGTCTCGAATCTCCTTCATGACGCCCTGTTCGACGCCGACGAGCAGATACGAGTACAACCACGCGCTGAACGTGCCGAGCGCGTAGAGGATGCCCATGAAGACGAGCGCCTGGATGAGCGGCGCCCAGTTGGGTACGCGTTCGCCCACAAGCGGCATGATGTACCGGTCGATCAACGCCTGCAGGAACAGCGCCGAACCCGCCTGCGCGACTGCGGACACGATGATCGCGATGATGATGAAGACCATGCGCGCCCGGTATGCGAACACGTATTTGAGCAGTCGCTTGAGCGTGCCCTTCTTCGCCTTCTCGCGTGGCATGCCCTGCGCGCCGTTCGCCTCGGGCATGCGCGCGTCGTCGTTGAGGGTCTCCTTGTCGGTGACGGTGGCCTGTGCCACGGTTGCCGCTGCTGCGCTCATCGTTGCTCACCTCCCTTGATTGCTTCGATGCCGTGGGCCATATGCTCCTGTTGTTCGCTTTCACGTTCCTTCTGCCGCGCGATGATGTCGCTTGTGCGCGTGTCTTCGTTGTAGTCGGTCGTGAAACCGCTCGCCTCGGCCTCTTCCTCGTGCAGGTCCTGCGATTCCTTGTCGAGGTCCTGCTGGCTGTGCTGCTGCGTCTGCGATTCGTAGATGCTGCGGTATTCCTCGCAGCGTTCGAGCAGCTCGGCGTTCGTGCCCTGGTCGAGGATGCGGCCTTCGTGCATGACGACGATCTTGTCGGATTCCTCGACCGATGCGACGCGCTGCGCGATGATGATCTTCGTGGTGTTCGGGATCTCGTGGTGGAACGCTTCACGAATGAGCTTATCCGTCTTGGTGTCCACCGCCGACGTCGAATCGTCGAGGATCAGGATCTTCGGCTTCTTGAGCAGTGCGCGCGCGATGCACAGGCGCTGCCGCTGGCCGCCAGAGACATTCGTTCCGCCTTGCTCGATGTATGTGTCGTATTTGTCGGGGAATTCCTGGATGAACCCGTCGGCCTGCGCGAGCTCGCACGCGTGGCGCAGCTCTTCGTCGGTGGCGTATGGGTTGCCCCAGCGCAGATTCTCCGCGATCGTGCCTGCGAACAGCACGTTCTTCTGCAGCACCATCGCGACCTCATCGCGCAACGCCTCCAGCTCGTAGTCGCGCACGTCGACGCCACCCACTTTGATCGTGCCGACCGTGACGTCATACAGGCGCGGAATGAGCTGCACGAGCGACGTCTTCGCGGAACCGGTGCCACCGACGATGCCGATCGTCTGCCCCGAGCGGATGTGCAGGTCGATGTCGTCGAGCACCGGACGCTCTGAGTGTTCGGAATAGCGGAACGACACGTGGTCGAAGTCGATCGAGCCGTCGGCCACGGCCGTGACGGGTTCGTCCACCTCACGGATCGTGCTCTCCTCGGTGAGCACGCCGCAGATGCGTTCCGCGGACGCGCGCGAGATGATGACCATGACGAAAATCATCGAGAGCATCATCATCGCCATCATGATCTGCATCGCATACGTCACGAGCGCGGTCAGGTCGCCCGTCGTCAAGCCGAGCGCGGCGTTGTTGCCGGACGCGACGATCTGGCGCGCGCCGATCCATGCGATTGTGATGAGCGACACGTACATGCACAGGTCGAACAGCGGGGAGTTGATCGACAGCAGCTTCTCCGCCTTGCAGAACTGCTCGTAGATCTTCAGTGAGATGCGGCCGAACTTCTTGTCTTCGAAATCCTCGCGGTTGAAGGACTTGACGACGCGGATGCCCTGCAGGTTCTCGTCGACGACGTTGTTGAGCTCATCATAGGTGTGGAAGACGCGTTCGAAGATCGGATGCACCACGATGATCAAGCCGAACAGGCCGACCGCGAGCACCGGGATGCAGGCGAGGAACACCATCGAGATCTGCGGGCTGATGCGGAACGCGAAGATCCATGCCACGACGAGCATGACCGGGGCGCGCATGCCCACGCGGATGAGCATCTGATACGCGTTCTGCACGTTCGTCACGTCGGTCGTGAGCCTGGTGATGATCGAGCCCGTCGAAAAACGGTCGATGTTCGCGAAGCTGAACTGCTGCACCTTCTCGAACTCGTCATGGCGCAAGTTCTTGGCAAAGCCGGAGGAACCGATGGCCGCGAACCGACCGGACAGGAAGCCCGCGCACAACGACACGGCCGCGCAGGCGATCAGGATGCCGCCGTACTTCCAGATGTCCGGCATGGATTTTCCACTGATGCCCTTATCGATAAGAATCGCGATGACGGTGGGGATGGCGATCTCTATGACCGCCTCAACAATGACGAATAGCGGCGAAAGCAGGCTCGCCGTGCGGTATTCCCGAAGGGACTTCGCCAATGTCCTGATGACATGCGCCTTGGAGGGCGTGGTGTCGGTTGCCGTGGTAGTGCTCATGCTGCCTCATCTCCTTTCTGCTGGTGGTGTGTGGTGGCTTGCCTGGTACGTGTGGCCGGCTCATCCGCCGTGCGCTCGGAGCCGACAAGCCCGGTCTCCACCAAATTGGCACGCATGCGGGCAAGGTCGTCCATGAACCGTTCCTGCTCGTCCGGGGGGAATCCAGTGAACAGCGTCGTCTCCAACTGGTGCGCGGCGCGCATGATCTCCACAACAAGGTCGGACGCAGTGGGCGTGAGCTCGATCTTGCGCACGCGCGCGCATCCCAATCGACGGCGGAACGCGTGATCAGACCCTTCTTTTCCATGAGTCCGAGCACGCGCGACGCGGTGGAGCGAGTGATGGAAAACGCCCGTTCGATGTCGTATTGGAACACATCCGAATCGCGGTGTTCGTGCAGATACTGCACGATGGGCATGTTGGTGCCCGACATCATGGAGTCCGGGGGCACAATGCCGTTCCAATACCGGCCGATGAGATTGTGGAGCGCCTTGATTTCGAGGCTCGGGCGCAGCATGCCCGGCGAATCCACACCTTGCACCTGGTCCATGCGCGCTCTCCTCTTTCCGTGATATTTCGACGCGGGCATATTGCGATGCCACAACGTCGCTACTGCAACAGAACACTATAGATTGTTCTGTATACAACAGTTGCAGATACAACTAGACTATGCCGACAGTGAACCGCGTACAACAATCACGCGCGCCAGCGCCTCCACATATGCAAGCGATCCGCGCCCTGCAGCACGCAGGTCGCGGATCGCGCACATGATGGGCCAGTGGCTACCGCCGACCCGTCACATCAGTGGATTCACTTGACTTCGTTTTCGGAAACGAAGGTCAGGAAGTCATCGGCCTGCGTGCGCAGCGCCTCTTGATCGGCACCGGTCATCGCCCAGTCGCCGGTCTGAACAGCCTCGTCCGGAACGGACAGGCCGACCTCGACCGGGAAGAGGCGCATACCAGCGTCCTCCAGCAGATCGCCGACCATGATGCGCGGATGCAGCTCCTCGAAACCGCCGACACCGGAAATCGCCACCGGCTTCTGGTCGAGGACGTTCTTGCCCTCTTCATCCTTCGTGGACGGCAGCGACAGCCAGTCGAACAGGTTGCGCAGCGAATCCGGAATCTCCTTCTTGTACTCGGAGACGACGACCCACACGGCGTCCGCATTGCCCAGCTTGTCGCGTACGGCGAGCGCGGCTTCCGGAAGCGGATACTCCGGGGCTTCACCGGCGAGCGGCAGGTCCTCGTAGTCAATGGTGATCGCTTCAGCACGGTCACCGACAATGTTCATGATCTCCTTCGCGAGGTCCGCTTCGAACGAACCGTCGGTGAGCGAAGTCTCAACAAATGCAATAGTCGGCTTGTCTGCCATGTTTCCTCCTTGCGCCCCCGGCCGGCGGCATGGTGGTCATGCACGGCCCGCGGAGCTGTGAACTGGTATCCATCATGGTGTGTCCGCGCGCGCGGCGCACCCGGAAATAGCCACAAGTGAACAAAGCGTGGAAGGGCGCGCAATGGTATGCGCGGGCGATCCACTGCCCGGGCGATACTGGTGGGCGTGGCACAATCCCCCTCACACCCAGAGTCCCCGTACGCGCGCGGCACGCGCAGCTACACCATGTCGCGCATCCGCGGCAAAGACACGTCGATCGAGAAGACGGCGCGCTCCTATCTGTTCGCGCGCGGGTTCAGATTCCGCAAAAACGACAAGCGGTACCCCGGGCACCCCGACATCGTGCTGCCCAAGTACCGCACGATCGTGTTTGTGAACGGCTGTTTCTGGCACATGCACGAGGGGTGCGAATCGTTCCACATGCCGAAGTCGAATGTGGAGTTCTGGACGGCGAAGCTCACGCGCAACCGAGACCGCGACCGCCGGCAGCACGAACAGCTGCGGCAGATGGGGTGGCGCGTGATCGACGTGTGGGAATGCGAGCTGCGCGGCGGTGCACGCGAAGCGCGGCTTGAGCGGCTTGCACGGGAGATTGCGGAAGGGGTGTAGATTTGTGGGGGCTGCGCGCAGGTGCCGACATCTAGGCGGCAGGCGCGGATTGCTACAGTGTCACTTCCACGCTTGAGGCTATGCACCAATATGCATGTTCGGTTACTCGATTGCCCTCTCTAGCACGTTGTTGTGCAATCTGCCCCGTCACGAAGTTCAGTGATGGCTGTTGGTGTCTGAGCTCACCTATGAAAAACCGTAGGAGTCGCCCGAGATGGTAGTTGGTGGCTGAGGTCAGTCACGGAAGTCCAATAATCGCGTCCCATATGGCTGCTGATGTCTGACCATAGACACCAACAGCCATGCGGGTGACATAAACGGCGAATTCGACATGGCCGTGGCACTACCACCGCTACGGGTAGCGCCTTCTTCGCTACGGGTAGTGCTCCTCCCGCTACGGGTAGCGGTTCCTCTGCTACGGGTAGTGATTCCTCGGGCAATTCCCGCCTACAATCGTTGAAAAATGGCGGATCATAGTGAGCAGCGCCCCAGAGAAGCACTACCCGTAGCGAAAAGAGCACTACCCGTAGCAAAACAGACACTGTTGCCATCCCAGAAGGCAGTAACAGACGGTAAGAGTTCCAGAACTACTTTGACTCCATCTGCATCACCGTCGCCGCCAAGAATATTCGTGAAGCATTGAGAAGCCACTACAGGTAATACACGTCGTATCTTACGATGATCATGAGGCGATGATTTGAGCTCTGAATAGGGCAAGGAGCATCACCTCACTTCATGTGATGCGCGCATTGAAAAGGTATCTTCCGGTATGAACGTATGAGGTCGTATCCCAATATGAGTCTATTGATCGTTTTGCGTTGATTCAGGCTAGCCGGCGCTGCATGGATAGTTAGGCGCACAGGTGGCCGTCAAGAGGGATTTGGATGCCTAAATGTCGCAAATATCGATGCTGCCACGTTATTTCGGACAGTTACAGGTCGCATCTGCCTCAAATATCACTGTGACCACCTGATTTTGGACAATTCCAGACAGTCGTCATGCTCAGCGGCTCCGGACATGACTTTCGTCAGGGGCACTCAGAGATTTGTCATGGCTACGGCATTGCCGCCACTACAGGTAGCACATTAACTCGCGCTCGATAGCACCCTCCGGGCACATCAATCATCATTTTGGGATATGAACTCAGATACAGCTTTTGCAATCTCTTCACCGTGCCCTGACAGCAAATGGCCACCGCTTTCAAATGAAATAAATGTGCAGTCGGGAAACCTTGGGATTACACGTTCAGTATCCGCATAGCTCGCCAGCCGATCGTCCTTTGCATGAAAAATCAAAGTCGGAACCTGCAAATCTTCAATGGGATAATCTTCAAAATGCCTTGCCATATCGGGATTCGTAATGGACGCATCCAATACAACACCCTGTTTCCTATCCCCAATAGGCAACATACTGTCAATTGTGGATGGCTCCATCCCTATAATCGGCTTAAACAAAGGGCTCATCAAGAACATTGCGTAATCATTGCATAAGAACGCAGGTGGCCCCGCATATTCGGCACATCTCTCAGGTTTTGTCACGGGCGGCATGGCGGAACAATACAAGATCAGCCCTTTTGTCCGTTCCGGATAATCCAAAGCAAATCGGATGGCTACGCTACCGCCAGCAGACGTAGCCAACAGATACACTTTTTCTACTCCTAAATCATTCAGCAGTTCTACATAAGCTGCTGCCTGTTCTGCAGGAGCGCCATTCCCCAAGACATCACTACCCAAATACCCAAACCGTGAAGGCGCAATGATTCTATAATCTTTGGCGAACTCTTTACAAGTATCATAAGCTTGATCATAACCGCCAAAAATGCCGTGAACAGATAGGATTACCTCACCTTCGCCCTCATCAACATAGCTCATATCCCCGTAACTCAAATGAGCCGCGTTCGCACGGTAAGTCGCAAGTCGATCCTTGCTGCGCTGCACCTCAGCATTACAACGTGCCCTTTGAACAAACAGATATATCGCAATAATCAACACAATGCAAGCAGGTATATATTTTCCCATATACTTACCCCTATCACCTTTTGAAATTGTCTACTCTTGCCCCTCATCCCACTTATACGTTCGACAAAACTCTCGCACCATCAAAGCGAGCTCCTGTTCCGCCTCCCCCACCTCGTCGGAACGCATGTCATACTTTTGCAACAAATAAAAGATAGGGGTATAGAATCGCAACGCAACAACATGAGGGTCACCCCTCTTAATCACTTCTGCATCCATGAGGCCAGAGAACAATTGTTCCTCATAGGCAACGGCACCGTCTATGAACAGATCCTCAAACAGTGCATTCAACTCCGTATTGTGATATCTCTCTATCATGAGCATTTTTCTAAATTTTGAGGCAACATCGTCAAGTAAATAAAAGCCAAAAAGCGCGTTTGCCAGCTCGAAAAGCTGGTCTTCGGTGATTGTTTCATAGGAAATAGAAGCCATCTGGCTTCCAGGCATCCGCAAATCATTTCGGGTATTCTCCATGCGTTGCGAAAACACCTCAACGCAAGAATCGAAAATGTCCTGCTTGCTTTTGTAATGCTTATATAGCGACGGCGTTTTGATGCCTACAACTTTGGCGATCTCTTCGAGACGAACCGCACTATACCCTCTCTCCGAAAAAAGCGATAGAGCCTCGTTCAGTATCCTTTGCTTGGTGTCCATCCTGATTCTCCTCCGCTAATAGTAATTAGCCAATTCGAGTATAGGCTAATTACTATTAGCTATCAAGTCAGATGTCTTGTTTTCCTCATCGCATGCCTAAAACCATCGGTGTTTTGATACATTGAACGAACACGCAAGTTCCACCCAAACATGCAGAGCAAACTATCGATCGCCATGGCGGAATACATTGCGATTCTGCAACTCGTACAATGAATCTATGAGCACTGAAGCAACGGAAAGATCACACAAATTCACCTTCATGCCAAGCCAACTGCAGCCAGTGACCGACGAGTAAGAATTGGCGGCTATATATCGTCGCACCAGAGTGTACCCGTACCCCAAAGCCAAGCAAGAATGGATTACCCAAGAAGTCAAGCGGCTTCAGGAATCGGATGAGGATTTCGATACTGAGCAACTTGCAAAACAATACGACGCTCTAAAAGCTGATGGGAAGCTATAAATAAACTCATATGCTATTAGTGATTATTCCCATTGAATGAAGGGGGCAGGAAGACATCCGACGCAATCCACGTTTGACCCACTATCTAAACCCAGCTTAGATGTCTTGACTGCTTCCTACACATGTGGAATCAACCAATCCAATCCGTTAGTCCCATGTCATGCTATGGCACGGCTTTTCTTCATGAGATCGCGGTATGCCTCAAGGCATAGCCGTCTTCTGGATCAAGTTCTCTACCGGTCTGAGCGAGCATATCAGGCGGCACATCAATGCCATCTTCCCTCGCATAAAAGATGCCGGTACCCAATGCAATCGTCGGCTCACCTGAATCCAAATCCTGCAATACATCAACTGCATGTTCATGATTGACGCGGTCTATACGACGCGCATATTCCCTCACGAGCTCCGCTAACGATGAGGTGGAATCATGATAATTGTTTGTCATCCAGCCTCCTTACTAGATACGCATTCAGAAACATGTCACGGAAATCTATTGATGGACCAACAATCAATCATGCGTGGTCGTACTGAGAATAGAATAAACACATGGACACAATGCGCGAGGATCGATTCACGTTCATGCTTGAAGAGGGGCGGGCAATTACGGACCCAGACGAACTCAATTTGATATACAACAAGACCGGAGTATATCCATTGCCACCCCAAGAACAGGTTTGGATCAGCGAGGAGGGCTGCCGTCGATGGGCTGACGGCGACTTTGTGTCGACCGACGAGTTGAGAGCCGAATATCACAAGCGCAAGGCACAGGGGAAAATCTGAACATCGACACCCCTATTCCGCTCTGAAAAGCCGGCTATAGGTCTATTGATCGGTTTGCGCTGATTTAGCGCTAGCAGGTGTTGCGTGGACAGTAATAAGTGCGCAGGTGGCGTTCACAAGGGATTTCGGACAGTTGCCATGCCCAAATGTCGCAAATATCGATGCTGTCACGTTATTTCGGACAGTTATGGGTCGTATCTGTCTCAAATATCACTGTGGCCACGTGATTTCGAACAATTACAGACAGTCGTCATGCTCAGCGACTCCAGACATGACTTTCGTCAGGGGTGCTCAGGGAATTCGTCATGCAGCAGCGCGAAACGCGGCTATGGACTGGAAACCTAAATAACACCCCGACACACTTACTGGCGCAACACCAAACACGCAACATAATCAACACATTTTGACCTATATGCCGGATTCCTAAAGTTGATAGCTGGACGCATCACGATACAACGGACGTCTCCGCTTTTGCGAGTAGTTCATGACCAATCACATCGGCATAGGAGTCTTCCTCACACCACGGCGAATCCAGCACCTCGCGAATCAACCTTGCGTCTGGAATCAGCCCGAGATCCTTGAACGCCAGCATCGCATAATCCAAGCCGGCCGAGTATTCACCGGCATGTGCGTCGCTTTGCAGCATATCCGCATCTGCATGGGCCTTCCCATCCAAGAGGGCCTGGATGAGCTCCTGCAGAAGCAGATCAGTCGAATTTGGTTGCCTACTCATTGCTCGATTGTACGGCGGCTGATTGATCCAGATTGGTAGGATGCCCTTATGTCGATCAGCGAGGAACGATCAAGGCGATACACGTTTGAATCAGGGCAGCTCACACCGGTCACAGATCCGGAAATGCTCAAGCGCATCCATGAGAGGACCGGCATGTGCCCACTGCCAGATGACGAGCAGGCATGGAACATCACCATCGATGATTTACTGGAATACTACCTCAAACTCCTCACCGTGGAAGGCGGGGGCAAGTGGTCGGACGAGCTGCGTGATGCATGCGATGCCGGAGAATACACAGCCGGACTAATCATTGCTCTGGCAGCCTGTGAAGACCAAGGTTTGAAACCGGGCCGGCAGATGCTGCGAATCACCCTCGCATCTCCGTGGTGTGAGGAGGGCTGTGACGCCGATGTAATCGCACGTCACATGCTTGATGCGGCCGCCTATCCCAATCCATGACGAGGATATGCTGAATCAGGCCCATGTCACGGCGTAACGGAGGATCCGCCCCTCCTCAAGAACTCTTGGCAAATATCATCGGCGTACGAATCCTTTTCAAACCACGGTGAGCTCATAATCTCATGGATCAAATGAGTGGGAGGCACTATACCAGAAGCTTTGCATGCCAGCATCGCAAAGTCGAATCCAGCGGCGAACTCACCGGCGATAGCCGTGGCATCCAACAGTTCTGCTTCCTTGTACCGTTTGTGATCTTCAAGGATTTTCACGAACTTATTCAGCAACAGGTCATCGGGCGTTGTCCCTCTGTGCATAGATAACCCTCCTCCCGTGGATAGATGCTGACGGCGCGTTTCTTTTTACCGAATGCGATAATGATATCGCTCCCGTCAACAGTTGTCCTCTCGCATGCGGGGCAAACCGTTCGAGGTAAGAAAGCGCTTGCAAATTTCCATGCCATCATCATCGGGATCCAATAATTCGCATGATCGCTTGATGATATGACGTTCGGGAATGATGTTCAACTGTTTTGACCGGATTACGGCCATATCCAAGGCGACTGTCGGCTCACCGCATGCAAAAGCATTCCTGATGATCTCCGCGTTTCCCGCATCCCCATAAAGAACGAGTTGTCTGGCATACCAATCGACAAGGTCCTCAAACGTCATTTTCTCCGCGACACGCATGTCAATCACCTCCGTTCATCAACGTACCTGCTGGTTGCACCGCGTTTGCGGAACATGCATAAAGCTTCAGCTGAGGGACATTCCTCTATGCCCTTATACTGGCTCAATAATCAGTCTCTGAAAGGCATGCAATGGATGATTCAGAACAGCGGCTGCAGGAACTGTTCCAAAAACTGATACATGAGTACGTCGAACGGTTCCATGAGCCTTACTTCCATTTTGGGGAGTCGTATCCCCAGAGTCTGACCGAATGCATCAAAGACATCCAGCACTGGCTCGATATCGACAAACCGAAACCATGGGGCGAAGTTCCGGATGATGCCCTGATCTAAATATCTCACAGGATAACGTGATGAAAGAACTGTCATGAGTGAACGCGGCCGTAGAACTTCCTACAATGGTAGTTTTGACTGGTATCTCCCTGAAAAAATGCGCGACCGCAACGCTGAAAATGAATCTTGCTGAAGCGCTGACAGTATATTGCGGCATGTTCCACGGTCCGTTCTTCAACATAGAGGATACTTCCATCAGCATCTGTAATGATCAAGGAACTGTATCGATGGGTCAGCTGGCGCTTTTTCTATGGACGCCCGAAAAAGGATACCCACTCGCCAATCGAAATAAATGACGACCGCCCCTACAATCAAAAACCAGCAGAGACAAAATCATCCCCGCGCATGCGGGGTACACGAACTCGCCAACAAGGTAGCCGGCGTGCGCCGCGGAATGCCTCCTCGCATTCGCACATATCATATATGCGATAGCACTCGGGAATCCAACAGGCAACCACACGGTATCGGTGCGCTTCTTCCATCAAACGCACCCACACCCCGACGACACCGCACAAAATGAACAACCACGCGCATGCGGGACAAAACAGCATGTGACGCGTAGCAGCGCATTCCATTTCCCACGGTATGCTCGGCTGCGTTCAGTGATAGACATGATGGGCATTGATCAACCATGATAAAAGCATTACGATGACAGGTGACATGTGGGATAATTGATTCATGTCTGTGAAGGAATCCGATGTTGAAATGGTGCGTGCAGCGAAGGCCGCGCGCAATACGCGCAATCTCGCGCTTGCCCTCCATTCCGCTGAGATGGAGGGTGGTCATGTGTCGGATGTGTTCCTGCATGAGGCGCGTGATTACGCGAATGGGTTGATTGACGCCGCGACGTTGGGCCGTCGTGTACGTGCCCGGTATGGTCTTGACGAGAGATAATACATACCGATGAGCGAACCGGTGTTCGATCCGTATCTTGTTCCTAGTACGGATTTATTGCGCAACTTGGCTGGCGCGCGCATGCAACGGGAATTGGCGGAAATCGAGCATTCGCTTGTCACGGCGAGGGCACTGGAGCTGATGGATGATCTTCCTGTCCCAGATGGCACGGTAGCGCAGTTGTGTTCCATCCACAGGTTCCTATTCCAGGACGTATATGACTGGCCAAGGGGATCTGATCATACTCAAAATCGGCCACGCCTTTCCCGCCAAGAGTGATTACACCCACATGATGTCAATCGCCCATCCATGTATGCAGCACATCACTCATAGCGACAATGGCACCCTTTCCACCGGCTATGCATGCACACGAATATCCAGTACAGCGAACACACGGCGAGCCTCGCGCAGACTCGACAAGCCACTATCGCGCAGCGAGTACACAGCCTGGATGCTGACATGTGCTTCCTTTGCGACCTGCTCTATACTCAGGTGCCGGTCATCCATCGCCTCACGCACACGGCGTGCGACAGCTTGCGGAGTTGGCAGATAATCCCCATGCACCACCGGACAATGTACTGCATCAGCATATGCCGTCACATCATTGTATTGACTCAAGTCCAACGTCGTGTGCATGTCACCACCTTTCCCCTTATCAGTGTAACCGCCCATCATCTTCCGCGATTCGACTGCGCCGTTGCAAGCAGTTCACGCCCAATCATATCGGCATAGGAGTCTTTCTCACACCACGGTGAATCCAGCACGGCACAAATCAACCGCACGTCTGGAATCAGTTCAAGATCCTTGAACGCCAGCATCGCATAATCGAAACCACCAGCGTATTCACCAGCATCAGCGGCACTTTGGATCATGTCGGCGTCCGCATAGGCCTTTCCATCCAAGAGAACCTGCATGAGATCCTGCAGAAGCAGATCAGTCGAATTGGGCCGCTCAAGTATCTTCCAACCTCCTCCGAACATATGCTTCGGAACCGAGCCGTCCCGCGCTCGCTGTAATTGTCCTGGACACACATATATGAGCCGATCATCTGGCCACAGGACACGCAGCCTGCCCATGACACCGGCAGCAGCAAGCGACCACAGTCCAGCCATGCGACCGCCTGCGGCTGCACCGCTTCAGTCTGCGCTTATATTGCGCGAGGCCAGCAATGCAATAGACCGGCTACAGACCGGTCTTGAGGCATTTGACCTAGGTAATAGGACTCACTCTCGTTAAACGGGAACCAGATATCGCGCTTGATCTACCTCCTGATGGTGGATATGCTACACCCGAGCATCGCACCTATTGCCCCTATGCCGGTGCTGTGTCCGATATCAATCTGGATGGCCATTGGTCTTCTAAGCAGATGCGAATATATCATTCTCATAGATCAAAATCCCCTCGGACTGGTTTTCTGGACAATTACCAATCTATTGGGCGTTGTACTTTCATCGAGACAACGGGATAGGGGAGTCTGCAAATTGGCTCGCTCTTTGATAAACTAACCTTGACACATGAGATAAGTAGACCCATGCTGGAAATTAGCTTCCTACCTTCTTGATAGACTTGATAGCCTGCCAAGAAGGTAGGTTTCCCAATGATTTTTATTAAAAAGATGTTCAAAAAACAGTGCAGACATCTGGTGCCTCCACATCGTTTTGAGGAACCTCGTTGACAAAACGCAGAGATTGTGCCCATTGATGGTCGCTAATATGCACCACCCGTACTTTCCCGCCGGACGGTAAATGCTGCTTAATCATTTTCACCGTGGATCGGTTTCCCGATTGGGTTGGTGAATATCTCGCATACACGGAGAACTGCACCATCATATAACCCATATCAAGCAGCATATTCCTGAACGCTGTTGCCTCGCGTCGTTCATTCCTGGTCTGCACAGGCAAATCAAACATCACCAAGCACCACATTCCCCCACTCTCCTCATCCTTTTTCATCCTGTCCTCCAAAAATCGGAGTTGTCAATACTCTCTCCTTTGACTCGCAATACAAGCCAAATTGCTGCGCAAACTCGTCAATGGAACTGGGAATTGTCAGCCCTCCATTGAACTGAGAGTGCACTGCCTGCACCAATGCTGTTTTTTCGTCTTTCCCTAGGGAAGATCCTTGGATATCCAGTTGCGCAACCCGGCAATCAATGGCAGGACGATATGGTTCTATCAAATCGTCAGCCAAGCAGAAATAATTGGACCGGTTGTGGTGTCCGACTCCGAAAACCGGCGACAAACCGGCTGAACATATTGATTTGATAACGAAACCGCGGAGAACTGCATAGGCGTAATCCAGTTGTGAATTACGCCCCTCTCCTGCTCCCGGAACGCGACGAAAACCCTCTTCACCAAAAAGATACTGCCAATACTTTCTCGCCGCTTGTCCTTCAATATTGGTCAAATCACCGGAACGAACCGATTTCGCAAGCTCACGAAGTTCGTTCCCACCTGATTTTTCACATAAATCAAGACAATGCGCCTGACCTCGCGGTAGTGCCCGAAAGGTTGCGCACTTTGGATCATGGCCGTCCATGGCGCGATGATCAGTTCGCTGCCTGTAGGGTGTCATCGAGTCGGGACATGTCGAGGTAGCGGCGG
>SKEB01000448.1_pt1 | contig 36037 bp, 30 predicted proteins | sample 4826561 | NCBI WGS metagenome assembly SKEB01 (sample SAMN11008820, study PRJNA524170) | human gut metagenome | biome: Human fecal sample; material: Feces; isolation source: fecal sample from pouch patient p17 | host: Homo sapiens | place: Israel: Tel-Aviv | collected 2016-03-29
GCCGCCAGCGTTCATCCTGAGCCAGGATCAAACTCTCTGATAAAGTGTTTGAATCTTTTACTCAAGACAACCGTTTGGCTATCTCTCGTTTTTACTGCTTTTGGTTTGTTTAAACCGTTCTTTAAATGTAAAGAAATTTTCGAGAATCGTATGTGTTTCACTGTTTAGTTATCAAGGTTTGTTGTGTCTGCCTCTCAGACAGCTCGTTTATTTTATCTCATCTCTTTTTGTTTGTCAAGCACTTTTTTAAGTTTTTTTCAAACATTTTTGAGTTAAGATCTTGTTGTCGTTTCGTTGACGACTTGGATACTTTATCATATCTTCTGTCTTTTGTCAACTGTGAATTTCATTTTTCTGAAATTCTTTTTAATTGTTTGTTTTTTGAAAACAATTATTTGCGACAGCTCATTTATAATACCACTGGGAGTTATGCTTGTCAACCATAAATTTCAATTTTTTTAGATTTTCCTGGAAGTTTATTTTTATAGGACAATTTTTTATTCTTATTTGTAATTTTAGGATTATCTTTATTGTTGTTTATTGTGTTGTTTTTTATAATAAGACTCTTCGCTGTATGGCGCTACGCCGGTCGCATTTTCAATGCGGTAAGTGCGAGGGAAGGCGATCTCAGAGTTCCGTAGCCCGAACGCCCTCCCTCGCGCTCCCACCCCGTTGGGCACGGAAGGAGTTCTGCGTTGTTGTATGTACTGCGTTGTTGACTTTTGTCTGTATGCTTCGGTATTGGATGTGGAACGTTGTGCCGATCTGGTTCCTGGATTCTTCGATATTTATGGCGATACGCTATGCCGATCTGCAATCTGATTCTGGGATTCTTCGGTACTTATGGTGGTATGCTGTGCCGATCTGGCTCCTGGATTCTTCGATATTTATGATGGAATGCTGTGCTGATCTGCGATCTAGTTCCTGTATTCTTCGATATTTATGGTGATACGCTGTGCCGTTCCCGTTTCTGTATTCTTCGATACTTATAGGAATATTCTGTACCAGTCTGACATTTCAGGACAGGACGCCCAGTCCGCTTCCATCCCCCGCATGTTTTTTCCTGTCGGTTGGAAGCGTCAGCCAGAGGAAGGTGGCATCGGGCCGGGCTGCTGCGGAGGAGGGGTGATTACTACTTAGGCTGCGGGAGACGGCGTTATTGCGGCAGGGTCTGCTGTCTGAGCCGCAGGCGAGTTCTGGCCCTGCCGCAATGCTTTTAGCCGTCTCACGGAGCCCTAGTAGTATCCCCCGACGGAGTCCCTGCCTGGAGCGATGCCACCTTCCTCTGGCGTTCCTCTATACATCCACCTCTCAAAACCTCAAAAACATCCCCGACTGCATCCACTCCCGGAGCGATGCCACCTTTCTCTGGCGTTCCTCAACCACATCCACCTCTCAAAATCTCAAAAACATCCCCGACTGCATCCACTCCCGGACCAATGCCACCTTCCTCTAGCGTCCCTCTATACATCCGCCTCACGAGTCCACAAGCCCTTCCCGAACCCGCTCCGTAAGACTGTCTCCACCCTTACGATACCAATCTTCCACAAAAGAGTCAAAAGAACTCACAGGCATCCTCCCCATAATGATCTGGATAAATGCGTTCTTCTCCAGCAAACGCAAAGTCTGAGGAATCTCCCCGTCACCATCCCCCAGATACTTCTTCTCCGGAGCACGGTAATTCGCATCCACCAGAAGCCCCACCGCCGAGATCCTGGACTTATACGCCGCCCAGGCCTCTACCGAAGGCACCTCCGCCTCAAGATACTCCTTACACGCATCAAAATAAGACGCCTCAATGGCACTGAGATCCTCCCTGGTCTTCTCATCGCCCGGACTGTAAAGAACCTCACGGATATGCTTTGTCACTATATAAGTAGCCTCATTATAATCCACATTGATCATTAGCGGACGCGCCGTAGGATCCACATTCAAGGCAAAATAAGTGTTCATCTCATCCGCATCCTCTGCCTCATATCTGGAATGGTCAAACAACACACTCAAAATCTTCATTACAATCTCCGGATGCTCATACCCTTTACGCACAACTACATATTTATTATCTCGAAACGTAGAGTATACCTCCACAGTCCTCTTTACATCCGCAGTCAGATAATACGGTTCCCAGTCTGCCTCTTTATTCTTCCGATACTCATCCATAAGAGGATTATTCGGAGTCCACCAGAGCCCGAAAAACGCTCCGCATTTTCCATTCACCACAAGATCACGGATATTATTCTGTGCACGTAAAGCAAAATCCGAATCCAGTATTCCCTGCCTGTAAAGCTCTCTGAGACACCCCAGAGCCTCCTTTGTCTCCTCCGTCAGCGATCCATAGACAATTTCTCCATCTGCATTTTCAATCCACTGCTGCGGATATGCCCCGAACTTTTCAAACACAGAGTCCACCGAATAGCTGGTGCTGACCGTGCCCACAAGTCCCGGATCACAGACAAGTCCCACAGGATCTTCACCATCCTCTGCACCCATCCGGTTTTCCTGAAACGCACGGATCACTGAAAAAGCCTCTTCCAGTGTCTTCGGTTCTTTCAGTCCCAGCTGCTCCATCCAGTCACGTCTCAGCCATAAAAGCTGCGCCCCATCATCAATGGCAGTCTCCGGAAGTGCATACAGTTTTCCGTCAAAAGTCCCGGATGCCAAAAGTTCCTCTCCATAGCTCTCATACATTTCCTTTATTTTATCGGAAGCGCAGCTTTTGTATACTTCCGTCAGATCCTCGATAAGATCATTTTCAACCAGTTCTTCCAGAGTTTCCCTGTCCGACACCAGAAAAACATCCGGAAGATTCCGATCTTTGACCAGGATGTTCAGGGCTTCGTCATACCGCTCCTCACTCTCCATAAAAACATTCTTATTCTGAATATTCAGTGTTTTTTTCAGATACCGGGTATATGCATTGTCCTCATAATTCTGCCCGTCCGGAAGATTAGAATTATTAGCCCCTTTCATCTGTCCCAGAGTATAAGTTACAAGCTCCGGATATTTCCCCAGAGGCGTGGCTTCTGCCTGTTCCCAGCTCTTACTGCTCTTTTCGGACAGAACATCTATATCTGTTTTTTCCATTTCTGCAGTTCCTAAAGAACACCCCGTCAAAAGTGCCAGGCTCAGTATCGTACTCAGAAATACCACTGTTTTTCCCAGACTAAGTCTCATCTTTTTTTACCTCTTTCGGGATCCTCATATCAACGCTTGTCCCCTCACCTACCTTGCTCAGGATCCGGATGGCATATTTCTCTCCATATAAAATGCACATACGGTCATTGACATTTTTAAGGCCATAGCCTTTTGCCTGATATGTGAGCAGCTTTTCTGCCTGCTCCTGCTCCATCCCTATTCCGTTATCTTCAACCCGGATCACTACATCTCCATTCTCTTCAAAGAAATAAAGTTTCAGAAGCTTTTCCCCTTCCTCCTTCACATCCAGGCCATGCTCCAGAGCATTCTCAACGATGGGCTGCAGGGCAAGCTTCGGAACCAGCTCCTGCTGCACAGACGGATCGATATTCCACTCCACCTTAAAATCATTGTCATGCATGATCAGCTGGATTTCCAGATAAGCTTCGATATTCCGAATACAGGTTTCCACAGTCACCATATCGGCTCCCTTACTGAGCGCTGTCCGGTAAAATGTAGATAATGCCAGTGTCACACGGCTGATCTCCTTCTGACGGCTCTTAATCGCCATCCAGTTTATAATAGAAAGAGAATTATAAAGAAAATGAGGATTGATCTGGGCAGTCAACGCTTTCAGTTCAAATTCCTTCAGAGCGATCTTATTTTCATACACTTCTTCGATCAGTCGATTAATTTCATCCATCATATGGTGAAAGCTTCTCACCAACTGTCCTACCTCATCTCCAGAATCACTGTAAACCGTAACTTCACGGCTTCCCTGGTTCACCTGTTCCATATTTCTAGTAAGCTGCTCAATCTTTCTGGTAAACAGCTTGGAAAACGTCATTCCAAGCACAATGATGATCACAACGCAGAAGCCGATCAGTGGGATCTCACTGATCAATACTTTTGAAACCGAGCTCTCGATCACAGCCGGAGGTTTGTAAAAATAATAGGTCCATCTTGTTTCATGTCCGCTGCTGCTGACATAGGTATATTCTTCCCTCAGACGATCCAGCTTTTTTGCAGTTTCTTTCTGTGCTGAAATATCACTGGCCGCCAGATTTTCTCCATGATAGACGATATTTTGCTGATCATCCACCACAAAGCCTCCGGAATTCCGTTCAATAATATTAGCCAGAGGCTGGAATACTTTTCCGTAATCCAACAAAATACAGAGCACAGCCTCCCTGATCTTACCATCATATATTTCCCTGACTGCCGCGATCTGACGATTATCCCGGTCCACGATCCACTGAACCGTCACGGTATTATTTAATTTGTCACTCCACCATTCCCCATCAACCTCTGAAAGCGGAGCCAAGGTATATTCATGGCGCACGGGAATGCTTTCTGCAAAAAGATGTATCCCCAGAATTGCTTCGTGGTAGGATTTCGGCACCGTCAACAGCGGATCCACAACTTCCGTATACTGTTCATATGCAGTATAACGATCCATATCTTTGTTGAAGATCACCTCCTGGATTTCAGGAGAATAGGTAAGATAATTCAAAAGGCTGGCATAAATTTCGATCTGCCCGTCAATGTTTTCTCTGGTCTGCTCCAAAATGGAGTACATATCCTCCATCTCATTTTTCCGTACAAGACTACTCATACGACTGTGACTATACAGTGCCAACACAGTCATCGGCACCAGGGATACCACCACAAGAAGATTTGTCAGCTTGTACCGGTATTTCATATTATTATACTTCTTCAGAAGACTCTTCATCCTCATTGTTTCCTTTCCGATAGGACTCCGGGCTGCTTCCGTAATATTCCCGGAAGCTCCGGCAGAAATACGAAGAATTGGCAAATCCTACCTGCTCGCTGACCATGGCTACTTTCATGTTGGTAGTTCGTAGAAGCTCCTTGGCCTTTTCCATGCGGAACACACGGATAAAACGATTCAGGTTCATCCCCGTCTCCTTCTTGAAAATAAAGCTGAGATAGCCGGAAGAAAGATATACTTTTTCTGCCAATGTTTCCAGATTCAGATCTTCCGCATAGTGATTGTAAATATAATTTTTGACTGCTGTCACCTCATCTCTGGATTCGCTCATGGAACGGTCCAGGAACTCCTCGTACTGGCGGATATTTTTTTCTGTAACCTCAATGATCTCCTGAATGGTAGAACAGCCATACAGATGATCCACCTCCAGATCCAGCCTGTGCTCTCCGGCAAAACGATTCTCCTGAAACAGCTCCCTTATCACATTGGAAAAAACAAATTTCACATACATGGCCGAAAACTGGGTATTGGACTGATATTTGGATGCCAGGCTGCGGAAATGGCTCCACAGCTGCTTCACATCCTTTCTGGAAATATCTTCTGAGATTTTTTCCATGAGCCTGGAATCCTGCTCCTCTTCTCCGGTATTTTTTTCCTCGTCCTCCTCGCTGGTATAGACATGAATATCCGGATGATAAAATTTTTCTTCCATCTGCTGCTCCAGCTGTTCCATGATTTCCGGCAGTTCCTGATATCCGTCAAAACGCCGGCTTACAGCCAGATGAAAGCGAACAGGATGAAGGCGCTTCAGAAGATTATAGACATTTTTTGCCACAAGGACATAATCACAGTACACATCCTTAAAAAGAAGCAAAGACTGACGGCCATTAAGATTCAAATAGAAGAAAGAACGGCGAAGCTCTTCCCGGATCTCAAGGGGAACCTCATCACTGGCAGAATCAAAAAAAGCTTCATCCGATTCAATAAGAATTGCACAGTGCCACTGCTCCCAGACAGAAAAATCCACAATTCCTTCCGCTTCCTTCAGACGCTCCTGATCTCCGGAATAAATGTAGCCCAACAGAAAATACTGCTGAAGAAAGCTCTTTTCTTTTATGGACTGCTGCTCTTTATTTTTCCGGGATGCGATCTCCTTCTGGATCTTCTGTATGGTGTCATGAAAGCGGTCCGGATCCACCGGTTTCAGTACATAATCCGTCACACCATAGCGGATCGCCTCCTGAGCAAAAGCAAAATCTCCATAACCGCTGAAAATGATAATTTCCAGATCCGGATATTCCTCTCTTGCTTTTTTTGAAAGCTCCAGGCCATCCATATGAGGCATTTTGATATCTGTCAGCATCAGATCCACCGGATGCTTTCTCAGCTCATTTAATGCCAGCTTGCCATTAGCCGCCTCATAAATCTCCCACTCTCCCTCTTCCATAGACAGAAGAAAGCGGATTCCGTCACGTTCCAGTTTTTCATCATCTACCACCAAAACTCTGTACATTCCTCACCTCGCCAAATATGGCCTGATCCACGTAAAAGCACGCAGAGCAGGCCGTTTTTCTTTCATTTTAACATTATTCAACTAATTTGTCAGCCCTTAACAGCTCCTGCAACCACACCTTCAATGATATATTTCTGGCATGCAAGATAGAAGGCAATGATCGGAATGATGGAAAGAACAAGAACGCCCATCATCGCTCCCATGTCAATGGTTCCGTAACCGCCCTTCAGATACTGGATGGCAATGGAAATGGTTTTATATTTCTTGATATCAAGTACCAGATATGGAAGAAGATAATCATTCCAGATCCACATGGTTTCCAGGATCGCTACAGTTACACAGGTCGGTTTCATAACCGGAAGAACCACTTTAAAAAATGTCTGGATCGGGGTACAGCCATCGATCATGGCAGCTTCCTCGATCTCGATCGGAATGGATTTTACAAAACCGCTGAACATAAATACCGCAAGTCCTGCTCCATATCCAAGATAAATGATAATCAGTCCCCACGGAGTATTCAGTTTCAGGATGTTTGCGATCTTGGAAAGAGTAAACATTACCATCTGGAATGGTACAACCATGGAAAACAGGCACAGCATGTACATGGTTTTTGTCAGCGTGTTGGTAACACGGTTGATGTACCAGGCACACATGGAGGTACAGAGCAGAATTACCGCAACAGAAAATACTGTGATAAATAATGTCCATCCAAATGCCTGGAAAAATCCGGTTTTTGTGAGACCATTTACATAGTTTTCCAGACCTACGAACATTTTATCCGTTGGGATCGCAAAGGGATAACGACTGATGTATGCTTTTTTCTTAAAAGAATTAATCAAAACCAGAAGGATCGGGAAAATATAAGCAACAGATACCACACTCAGGATCGCAGTCCACAGACCGCTGAATTTTACTTTTTTATTCATTACTGCTGTACCTCCTTACTTCTTGTGAGACGATTCTGGATCATGGCAATTGCTCCAACCAGGATAAAGAAGATCACGGCCTTCGCCTGTCCTACACCTTCCCATCCGGTACGTCCATAGAAGGTATTGTAAATATTCAGTGCAAGCATTTCTGACATATTGGAAGGCTCACCATTTGTAAGAGCAAGGTTCTGGTCAAAAAGCTTGAAGGAGTTGGTAAGTGTCAGGAAAGTACAGATGGTGATGGACGGCATGACCATAGGAATGATCACATGCTTCAGAAGCTGTCCTTTGTTCGCACCATCAATCTGTGCAGCCTCGATCAGTTCACCCGGGATATTCTGGATACCTGCAATGTAAATGATCATCATATATCCGATCTGCTGCCAGCACATCAGGATCACAAGACCCCAGAATCCGTAAACAGAAGAATATGTAAGTGTTTTATTGATCTGAAGAAGCAGACCGTTTAACAGAAGCTGCCATACATAACCAAGGATGATTCCACCGATCAGGTTTGGCATAAAAAATACAGTACGGAATATATTGGTTCCTTTGATCTTCTTGGTCAGAAGCAACGCAACTGCAAAACCGATCACATTGATCAGAACTACTGATACAACCGTAAATGCGGTGGTGTACCATAATGCATGTCCAAAGGTTCCATCCTCAGTAAAAATCTTCACATAGTTCTGTAATCCCACGAATTTTGCATCCGTTACTGTGGTAAATTTACAGAAGGAAAGATATACGCCCATGATAAAGGGAACGATAAATCCAATGGTAAATGCCAGCAGGGTAGGCAGGACAAAAACCGGAAAATACTTTTTCATCATCTTATTCTGCATGTTTTCTCTTCCTTTCTCCTGAGGATGCATCCTTCCCTACTTTACACATCCTCTCTTCATTAAAAGAGGCAGGCGGAAACCGCCCACCCCTTCGTGATCACGTTTCAGTTATACCTTATCAGCCTTCATTTGCTGCTTTGTACTCTTTTGCCCATCCGTCAACAAATGCAGTTTTCACAGCATCCCACTCGCCGGTACCCTGTGCATACTCAAGCATTGCACTGCCGACCTGGTTTTTCCACTCTTCAGAAGGCATGGTTGTAAAGTTCCATGAAACCGGAGTTTTACCAGCTTTTACATATTCGTCGGCTGCTTTTACAAGCGGATTTGCAGACTCATAATTCTCATCAAAGGTCTTGAATGGTGTTGTAAATCCCATTTCCTGGCTTATAGATTCTCTTCCTTCATCACTTGTGATAACCCAGCTGAGGAAATCAAGAGTTGCCTGGATATCCTTCTCATCTGCTTTTTTGTTTACGCACCAGTAGTTCTCACTGCCTGTGCAAAGTCCCTGGTCCTCTTCACCATCTACACCAATATAGATTGGAAGCATTCCCATATCCTCGTCTGCTACTTCGTTATCTTTGATGTTATCATAAGCCCAGGTTCCATTCTGATAGAACACAGCCTCTCCAAGACCAAATTCAGCATTTGCATCATCGATAGTCTTGCTGGAAAGAAGGCTTGGCTCACAGGTAGAATCTGTGATATAAAGGTCAAACAGGTTCTTGAAGTTGTCAAGATAGGTCCCTTTGATCGCATCTGTGGATGTGATTCCGTCTTCTTTGTACTCATAATAGATTGGAAGGTTTGCAAGGTGTGTCTTGAAGCGCCAGTCACTGGAAGAATCAAAGCCTGCGGAAGTAAATGCACCGTCAACTCCAAGGTCATCTTTCTTAGCCTGGATATCATCTGCAACCTTCTTTAATGTCTCAAAATTGTTGATCTCATCTGCAGACTTGATCACAGCGCCATCCATCTCACAGTATTTCTTAAGAAGCGCTTTGTTGTAAATAATTCCATATGTTTCAATTACATAGGCGATACCGTCAACTGCACCGCTGTCCTCCTTCAGTACGAAATCGTCACTCTCCACATTTTTGTAAACATCGCTGTCTTTCAGGTCATAGCAATAATCCTTCCAGGATGCAAGTCCAACCGGTCCGTTAACCTGGAACAGTGTCGGAACCTCATCCTTGGCCATCTCTGATTTCAGAGTAGACTCATAAGTTCCGGAAGCAGCTGTAACAACGGTAACCGGTACACCAGTCTCATCGGTGTATTTCTTTGCCAAGTCTGACCACTGATCTGCCTGCTCCGGTTTAAAATTCAGATAATAAACAGAGCCTTCACTGTCATCCCCTTTTGCCATAGCAGGAACTGCCGGGATCATGGTAGCTGCCATTAAAGCTGCAAGACCAAATGCTGTTGCTTTTTTCATTCTCATAATCGTACCTCTCCTTTACCTTATATGATATTCAATTTGTTTCGCGGATATGCTTAAAACGTCCATTTCGCATATTCCTGACCGATAAGCTTCAAATCAGCTTCTCGATTAACTTGATATTATTGTAAATCGAAGAGGTCATTTTCACTATATAAAAAAATCAAGAAACATGTTGATTTTTTTATATAGTAAAAATATTGATATTTTACCATGAAAAAAGAAGCCGGAACAGGCTTGCTCCCATTCCGGCTTCTTCCATATATTATTTTCGATTCATCATGCTTTATTGACAGATCCGAAAAGCTCCATTTTCTCTTTAACAGTAGCTTTGATTGCTTCTGCTCCAGGTGCAAGAAGCTTACGTGGGTCATATCCTTTCCCCTGCTGATCTTTACCCTCTTCAATGTATTTACGTGTAGCTTCAGCAAATGCAAGCTGGCACTCTGTATTTACATTGATCTTGGAAACGCCAAGGCTGATCGCTTTCTTGATCATGTCTGCCGGGATACCTGTACCACCGTGAAGAACAAGCGGCATATCTCCTGTCAGTTTCTGAATAGCATCCAGAGTCTCAAAGCTTAAGCCCTGCCAGTTAGCCGGATATTTTCCGTGAATGTTACCGATACCAGCTGCAAGGAAGTTGATTCCAAGATCTGCAACTCTCTTGCACTCCTCAGGATCAGCGCACTCGCCCATACCAACAACACCATCTTCCTCGCCACCGATGGAACCAACCTCTGCCTCAAGAGACATGTTGTGCTCAGCAACGATCTTAACCAGCTCTTTAGTCTTAGCTACGTTCTCATCGATCGGATAATGAGATCCGTCGAACATAATGGAAGAGAAACCAGCCTCAACACATTTCAGGCATCCATCATAGCTGCCGTGGTCAAGATGAAGAGCAACCGGAACAGTGATGTTCAGCTCTTCCATCATACCGTTAACCATACCTACAACAGTCTTATAACCTGTCATGTATTTACCGGCACCCTCGGAAACACCAAGGATTACAGGAGAGTTGAGCTCCTGAGCTGTCTGAAGGATAGCTTTTGTCCACTCAAGGTTGTTGATGTTGAACTGACCAACTGCATAATGGCCTGCTTTTGCTTTTTTCAGCATTTCTGTTGCGTTTACTAACATGATAAAATCCTCCTAACCTGTATTAGGATACGGAAAAACCGTGTCCTTTATATCCAACCGTACTCATAATAGCAGATTTCCTTTGGTAAGTCCAGTATTTTACCAAAAATGCTGATGCTGTGGGAATTATTATTTTTTTTGAGAAAAAGCTTGCAATTTTATCAAATGTTATATATAATACATTTGTTGTTCACGGATGGATTCCCGAGTGGCCAAAGGGGGCAGACTGTAAATCTGTTGGCACCGCCTTCGAAGGTTCGAATCCTTCTCCATCCAGCGAATTTAGCTCTTACATCTTTGCGATGTAGGAGCTATTTTTTTGTGCAAAAAGAAAACCGCAAAGGGGCCGCAAAGCCGCGGCCCCTCTGCACACCCCTCGGGCTTTTTTTAAGGAGTTCTTGGTTGTGGATGAGGGGAGGGTGTTGACTTGTGTCTGTATGCTTGGGTATTGGATGTGGGACGCTGTGCCGATCTGGTTCCTGTATGCTTCGGTGTTAATTGTGGGACACTGTGCCGATCTAGTTTCTGTATGCTTCGGTGTTGGATGCGGGGTGCTGTGCCGATTTATTTTTTTGGGGATACAGCCGGCTGCTTTATTGGTTATGGATTGTTTTGAGGCCGTTTTCTGTATGCTTCGGTGTTGGTTGTGGGATGCTGTGCCGATCTGGTTCCTGTATTCTTCGGTGTTGGACGTGGAACGCTGTGCCGATTTATTTTTATATATTGTGTTTTTTTTGCACTGGGCAGGATGTACATTCGCTTCTATTGTCTGCTCTCTGCGGTTGAATTTTCAGCCGGGGATGTGGCAGCGGTATGGGCTGCTGCGAAGGAGGTGTGATACTGCTTAGGCTGCGGGGATCGGCGTTATTGAGACAGGGGCTGCTGTCTGAGCCAGAGGCGAGTTCTGCCCCTGTCTCAATGTTTTTAGCCGATTTCCGGAGCCTTAGCAGTATCCGCCGACGGAGCCCTGCCCGTACCGCTGCCACATCCCCGGCGTACGGTTCATTCAATCCACCACACAAAGAAAAAGACGGCCACCCCCCAAAAAGCGAGACAGCCGTCCTTTCCTCACACATCATACATAGGAAATCGAAACACCGAAAAAAATCTATTTGTTAACTCTGTTAACCGTATTACCATCCAGAAAAGCCTTGATATTATCAACCGTAATATCCATGATCCTCTGTCTGGAAGCCTGAGCAGCCCAGGAGATATGCGGAGTGATGATGCAGTTTTTAGCCTTGAGAAGCGGATTATCCCCCTTGATCGGCTCAGTAGAAACAACATCAAGACCAGCAGCATAAACCTTCCCACTATTCAGAGCATCTGCCAGATCCTGCTCAACAACAAGCTGACCACGGCTGTTGTTGATAAGGATAACTCTATCCTGCTTCCTTTGTTTGCAAGAACGATAACATCTCACGGCTGAGCCATATCCAGTGCTTTATGGAACAGAAGGTTATCTCCTGCCGGTGCATTTACTGTAAATGCAGTTCCCAGAAGTCTTGCCTTCGGATTCAGCGGGAAAATACTGGAATCTACGGCAGCGATCTTTCCACAGTTATCATCAATATTTGCAACTGGAATTCCACGGAAGGCTTCTACTAATTCTTTTGACGGTCTTTCAAAGTTTCGTCTGATCCTACATCCTAATGCCATATGAAAACCTCTCTTCTTTTGATTTTCTTTTTTAATTGTATTTATCATATCATACAAGCTTACTATTGAATAACGAATAATTTCTCTGTATAATATAAATAATTTTTATATTATCAAAGCTTAAACCATCCTATAGACAACACCAAAGAAAAGGAGCTGTTCATATGAATCTTGCTGAAATCGAAACCTTTCTCACCATTGTAAATACCAAGAGCATCACCCGTACAGCGGATCTTCTTTTTCTTTCCCAGCCTACTGTCAGCCACCGGCTCACATCTCTGGAGAACGAACTGGGTTTTCCCCTTGTGATCCGTCAGAAAGGCCACAAGCAGGTGGAACTGACTGCCAAGGGAACAGATTTTATCATCCTTGCGGAACGCTGGATGTCTCTCTGGAAGGAAACTATGGAGTTGCAGCGCAATCAGGATTCCCTGCTGCTTACCATCGGCTGTACAGACAGCCTGAACGTAGCTGTTTTCGCACCACTGTATGACAGGATCTTAAATGAGCAGACCAAGCTGGACCTGAACATCGAGTCCCATCATTCTTCAGAGCTCTACGGTCTTCTTGGAGAACACAGCATTGATATCGGATTTGTCTACCACAAATTGCATTACAAGAATATCATAACAGAGAAAATCTTCGAAGAAAAACTTTATCTGATACAATCGGATCAGCCAGTGATTCCGGCTCCGGCAATACATACCGATGAGCTGGATCCATCCCTGGAGCTGTTTTTAAGTTGGGATGACAATTATCAGATCTGGCATGACCGCTGGCTTTCCTCCGCTTCCAGGCCTCACATTGCGGCAGATACCATCACACTTTTGGACCGTCTCTGGAAAAAACCGGGAAACTGGATGGTCGCACCACAGTCTGTGATCCTGGAGCTTTCCCATTACCGGCCTCTTTTTATCAGTGAACTGAAAAACACACCGCCAAACCGTGTCTGCTATAAGATCAAGCATAAATATCCAAAGTCCACCAGCAAACGTGCCGTGGAATTCTTCGAAAATGCACTGGAAGACTTTCTTGCAGAATCCACTCCGTCCTTCCCGATCGGCCAGGTATGGGAACGACAAAAATAAAAAAACGGTAAGCACAAGTCCGTCAGGAAGATTTTCTGCTTTACCGTTTCTTCTTATTATATTATTTATACCAGGATTTTTGATCCACCGCTTTCCACCAAAAAAGCAGTGGGTATTTTTTATCTGATCATTTGTTTTTCAGCTCTTCCACTGCTTTTTTGATCCTTGCACATGCTTCCTGAAGATCCTATTTGTCACAAAAATTGTCATAAAAGAGCCATGCCCGATAAAGGGAATGGCTCTGATTATTACATTACATTTTCAAGCTTTTTTATTTCATTCTGTACTCTTGCAGCATCTACGTGATTGTATATGTTCATTGTAATGCTTATGTCACTATGTCCCATGATCATTTGTAAAACTTTGATATCTAGGCCAGCTTCTGCACATCTGGTGCAAAACGTATGCCTCAGCATATGTGGATGTGTCAAGTATAGGACAAAAAAATTTTATTTTTTTCTGCCGAAGACTATCTGACGTTTCCATCAGGTAGTCCCAGCACCTTTATTATCTTCTGATAAATCATTCTTGTCCTGCTCAAGTTATCTCTGTTCTGAAAAAATATCGTCAAAATTCCATTCGATTTCAATTTCATCCTGAATCAGAGAAACAGCAGCACCCGTCACTGCAATCAGCCCTACTCTCCAGTTCATACAGGTAAGCCACAAAAGAATACAGATAAAATTCAGATGCGCACTGTTCCATGTGCATGTCTGAAAAACAAATCATCACACCTGGCATTACTCGGTAAACCGTCATAACGCCCTCTCCTGTCGCATCATTTAACATAAGAACAGCGCAATTCTCATTCTGAATCACAGGCTTCACATTACTTCCAAGACTTGCAATTTCATTTACATTCAAATTTCTTCTCCTTTCACATAGTGGTATTTCTTTGTATTAGTTTCATCTAACCTTTTCTGTTATCTTAACATGAGAATCGAGCATTATCCAGACCTGAACGGACGGCAATAATCCATTTAGACAAAAATAAAGTTCCAGACTTATTATCTGAAACTTTATTATAAATCCAGCATCATTGCATTACTTCACACAACGGAAATATACCATAGAACCGTCAACATGGATATCCGTTTCTTTATATAGTTTTTGAAGGATATCTCTCAGCTCTTTCTCCGTCTGAAACGGTGGAGAAAACCACCCTTTCTTTGCAAGAATATTTTTCACCAGCCAATCTGTCCGTTTCGATTTTCCCCTGATATAAAAACAGGCAATGAAATCGCCGCCTGGTTTCAAAACACGCCATATTTCATGAAATGCTTTTTGCTTATCAAGAAATGCATGAAAACCATTCATACTGACAACAGTATCAACAGATTCATTCTCCATTTGCAGGTTTCCCACATCCCCCTGAATACATTTGATATGCGCATGACTACCAAGTCTTTTTCTGGCTTGTTCAAGCATATCCATGCTGTAATCAATACAAGTAATATGTGCATTTTTCAGAGAGCTCCATTTGTTTTCCGTAAATACAGCAGTTCCAACCGGAACATCAAGAAGCTTTCCTGAAAAGTCATCAGGAACATATGATAAAACTTTTCGTGCTATATCATTATCATCCGTGCCACTCCAAAATAACTTAATATACAGTTTGCTGAAAATATTTCTTTGCGTAAGAACATCGTCATATATATTTTTTGATGTTTCATAAGCATTTTGTATTTTGTCTGCCATATTACCTTCCAAATTTAATTTTAATTCTAAAAGCTTAAAACTATCGTTCTCTAATCTTCCTGACATTACGATTCATGAGGTGTCTTCCAATATGTCTATAAGCAAATGCTTTAAAGGCTGAAATTTCTTGATGATGTTCCCTCAACAGTTCATCTGGACAATCATAAACACCAAAATCCTGATTGATTCCCTCGCTCTGAATATAAGTATTGTTCCTATCAAACTCAATAATGAGATTTCTGAAATCCTTGACTGCTACTCCATAACCGCAAAATGCACCTGTACATTCCGAATTTTGTTCCTGTAACTTCTTTATGTAGGTTTTATCCAAAATGAAAGCTTCCAGTTCGTACCACTGATTTTCGAAATTAATTTCTACCCAGCTATGGAAAATACTTTTTGGAGCATTACGGTAAACAAACCCGGTCATAGCCCCTTTCTGCAATCTTTTATCAATCGTAAAACCATGTACTCTGCATGGAATATTGCAGGCACGTAAAAGTGCCATAAATAAAGTTCCTTTTGTATTACATTGTCCATAACCATCTGCAAGTACTTTTGAAGCTGAAATTCCGTCATCAATATTATATCCAAATAAAACATCATCTCTTACATAGTTGTAGATTGCCTTAATCCTTTCAAATTCACCCATTTCCTTCCATTTCATATTTTGAATAAGTTTTTGAATTGCCGGATTAGAAAAATCAACCATTCGTGTTTCCCTAAGATACTTATCTTTCATTTCCTATCGCCTTTCCCATAGGTTTTCTCACAACACAATGCATTCGCATACCTTTACGAATTTCAAATTTTTCTACTTTTAATCCTGCTTTTTTGCAACATTTTATGACCACATCTCTTGTTGGCACTTGGACATCTCCATGTCCGCATATATTTGCCAACGGCATTTCCAATGTATTCATTAGCCATACCAATACTTTATTGTCACTGGTCACATCTCTCAGTATCAATCTTCCATTTGAGCGAAGACATCTTTTCACACTGTCAAAAAATGCCTGTGGATCCGGATAATGATGGAAGCTCATAGAACAAATAATTGCATCAAATGAATCCTTTTCAAAAGGAAAGTTCTCACAGTCTCCTACAACAAATGTTGCATTTGGAATATTTTTCTTTTTTGCCTGTTCAATCATAGCAGGAGTCAGATCCAGTCCTGTATAATGCCGGTCTGGATGTTTTTCTGCTAATAAAGAAATCATTGGAGCAGGCCCACAGCCTGCATCTAATAAATCTCTAAATGGCTCCTTCTCTAATTCTTCCAGAATATCCGGATAATCTTTCTTGCACATTTCGTAAATGCCAGCATGGTTACTTTCATATCTTCCTGCTGCTTTTGTAAACTCTTTAATTGACAATTTTTTATATTCTTCATTTTTCATGCTTTTTTCTCCAATCACTGTACCTTTTTCGCCTTGCATCCGCATTTCTTCATTTTTTTCATATAAGCATAAAACTGCTTATTCTCATAAGAATCATTCCTCTCCTCTTACCCCAGCGCCACATCCAAGATCATCATCAAACTAAATCCAATTGCAAAGAAAAGCGTACCGATATTCGAGTGCTGTCCCTGAGACATTTCCGGAATTAGTTCTTCAACCACGACATATAACATAGCTCCTGCTGCAAAGCTGAGTAAATATGGTAATGCCGGGATTACCAGCTGTGCGACAAGAATCGTCATTACTGCTCCAATCGGTTCAACGACTCCTGAAAGTACACCTCCCAGAAATGCCTTTCTCTTACTTTCACCCTCTGCCCTAAGCGGCATGGATATAATCGCTCCTTCTGGAAAATTCTGGATAGCAATTCCAAGTGATAAAGCAAGTGCACTTGTTGCTGTAATCTGTGCATTTTCAGCAAGAAATCCTGCATACATTACACCAACTGCCATACCTTCAGGGATATTATGTAATGTAACTGCCAACACCATCATCGTAGTACGGCCAAGTTTGCTTCTCGGTCCCTCTGCCTGATCACTTCCAACATGAAGATGTGGAATCAAATGATCAAGTGCGAGTAAAAACAATATACCAATCCAGAACCCAACAACTGCCGGAACAAACGATAAAGTTCCCATATTCTCAGATTGTTCAATTGCCGGAATCAGAAGACTCCAGATTGAAGCAGCAACCATTATACCTGCTGCAAACCCTGCAAGTGCACGTTGCAGTAACTTGCTAAGTGTTTTTCTCATAAAAAACACGCATGCTGCACCTAGCGTTGTTCCAACAAATGGAATCAGTATACCTTCAAAAACATTCATTAGCATTATGTATTCCTTTCTGTATAGTCAAAAGTACTTTCACATCGTTCTGTTGTTAGTTTTAACTAACTACCATGTATAAAAGAAACCGTGCAAAAAGCAAACTGTAATTTCACACGGTTTTCCTTATGTTTAAGTATATCACTTACGAAATCATATAACAATATAATTCTTTTAACAATTTACAAGAGAAAGATCATCCATGTATGCACAATCTGCAAAAATCTCAGATGCTGTGCGAAGTCCCTTGCTCTCAGCGATATCACCAAGAACTGCTCCTGCACAGTAATAAACGATCAGATTTTTGTCATACTCGCAGATTGCCTCACAGATCGCTGTGGAAATATCCTCGTCATACTGGCAGGCATTCCCCATTGCTCCATGAGGAGCGACATGCTGAAGCTTCATTCCGTAGCTCTTGGTAAATGCAGCCAGTGCTCCGATCTGGTATCTGACATAATTCTTAACTTCATCATGAGAGAGAACCATCTTTCTTCGTCCAAAGCCAAGAAGATCCGGATATCCAGGATGGGCTCCAACCATAACGCCACGTTCCTTTGCCATGCGGACTACCTTATCCATTACCATCGGATCGCCTGCATGCCAGCCACATGCTACATTTGCTGTTGTGACATATTTGATGATTTCTTCATCGCCGCCAAGCTTATATGCGCCAAAGCTCTCACCCATGTCACTGTTTAAGTCGATACTGTACATGTTGCTACCTTTCTTTACTTGTTGAAAGTATAACATGATAAATAAAAATAATAAAATAGATTATTTTTTCAGAATATATTAATATTTTCTATATTTCTTTTGCAATAAATTTTACTTTTCTTTGATCCGTTCTTTGAAAAGCTGTTGACAAAGATTTTTATATATGATTAAATAGTCATATGAACATTAATTCATATATTCATATAAAAAACAAACGAATCAGCAAGGAGAGTTCATATGGAAGAAAAATTAAAGAAAGATTCCATGAAGTCCGCAGATTCCTGCGGCTGCGGTCACGAGCATGCGCATCACAGCCATGATGAGCATGAAGAACATCACGATCATGAGCACTGCGTCTGTGGTTGCGAGAATCATGACCATGAAGATCATGAACATGAGCATCATCACCACCATGAGCACTGCGGCTGTGGTTGTGAGGATCATAAACATGAACATCATGAACACGAGCACCTTCACAACCATGGCGAGCACTGCGGCTGTGGCTGCGAGGATCACGAGCACGAACATCATGAACACGAGCACCTTCACAGCCATGGCGAGCACTGCGGCTGTGGCTGCGAGGATCACGAGCACGAACATCATGCTCACGAGCACCTTCACCACCATGACGAGCACTGTGGTTGTGGCTGCGAGGATCACGAGCACGAACATCATGCTCACGAGCACCTTCACCACCATGACGAACACTGCGGCTGTGGCTGCGGGAATCACGAGCACAAACATCATGAACATGAGCATCATCATCACCATGACGAGCACTGTGGTTGTGGTTGCGAGGATCACGAGCACGAACATCATGAACATGAGCATCATCATCGCCATGACGAGCACTGTGGTTGTGGCTGCGAGGATCACAAGCACGAACATCATGAACATAAGCACCTTCACCACCATGACGAACACTGCGGCTGTGGTTGTGAAGATCATAAACATGAACATCATGAACACGAGCACCTGCACCACCATGACGAGCACTGTGGTTGTGGCTGCGGAGATCATGAGCACCATGACCACTCCCACAATGCTCTCACCGCAAAGCGTGTCTACATTCTGGAGAACCTCGGCTGCGCTCACTGTGCTTCCAAAATGGAGGAACGGATCCAGGCTCTTGAAGGCGTCGAAAGCGCTACCATTACTTTTGCAACAAAACAGCTTCGCTTAGGGGCTGCAGATCCAGACGCTCTGCTTCCGCAGATCCGCAAGATCTGCACATCCATTGAGTCTGAAGTTAAAGTTGTTCCGAGAAATCCAGCTCCGGCAGCTTCCACTGACATAACAACTAAGACCTATCTTCTGGAGAATCTAGGCTGCGCTCACTGCGCTTCCAAAATGGAGGAACAGATTGCAAACCTTGAAGGCATTTCCGAAGCAACCATCACTTTTGCAACAAAACAGCTTCGCTTAACTGCAAAGAATCCGGATCGATACCTGGATCAAATCCGTAAGATCTGTACATCCATTGAATCCGAAGTTCTTGTAAAAGAAAAGGATCCGAAGCCAAAGGCTCAGTCCCCAACAACAGCGACTCACCAAACCGCTTCCAAGAAGAAATTTTTCTCCAGGGAAAACGTAGATATCATCTGTATTATCATCGGTGCAGTACTCTTCGTTGCCGGAGAGATCATGGAACACAAAGGCTTTGGTACCAGTGCCACTCTTCCTGTATTTGTGATCGCATACCTGGCGCTTGGGGGTGTTATCGTTGTAAAAGCTGCCAAAAACATCTCTCACGGACAGATTTTTGACGAAAACTTTCTCATGAGCATTGCAACACTTGCCGCTTTTGCCATCAATGATTCTGCTGAGGCCGTAGGCGTTATGCTCTTCTACCGCATCGGCGAGCTTTTTGAGGAAAAAGCCGTTGAACGAAGCCGCGGGCAGATCATGGATGCCGTAGACCTTCGTCCGGAAGTTGTAAACCTGGTCACAGGCGATGATATCCAGGTAATTCCCTCTGAAGAGGCTCAGATCGGAGACATTCTTCTGGTCCGTCCCGGAGACCGCATCCCTCTTGATGGTATCGTAATTGAGGGAAACAGCCGTATCGACACTTCTCCGATCACAGGAGAACCTGTACCGGTTGCTGTAAATGAAGGTGATGAGATCACTTCTGGTTGCGTCAACACCTCCGGACAGCTTAAGATCCGCGTGGAAAAACCTCTGGAAGAATCCATGGTCACTCGTATTCTGGATTCCGTAGAAAACGCGGCAGCAAGCAAACCGAAGATTGACCGCTTTATCACACGTTTTGCCAGGGTTTATACTCCTTGTGTTGTAGGAATCGCAGTGGCAACTGCCATACTCCCATCCCTTGTTACCGGAAACTGGCATTACTGGATCTACACAGCCATTACTTTCCTGGTAATGAGTTGCCCTTGTGCTCTTGTACTTAGTATCCCGCTGGCCTTCTTCTCCGGGATCGGTGCCGGTTCTAAAAAGGGTATCCTTTTCAAGGGTGGCCTTTCCATCGAAGGATTAAGTAAGCTCGGCGCTGTGATCATGGATAAGACCGGTACTATCACAGAGGGTAACTTCCAGCTTCAGAAGATTGTTGCCACCGGTAAATACACGGAAAATGAACTCCTTTCCATGTGTGCAGGCTGTGAACAGAACTCCACACATCCTATTGCGAACAGCATCGTTGCTGCCGCAAAGGAACGTGAGATCCAATTTGAAAAACCGATCTCCCTGGAAGAAATTTCCGGTCACGGGATCGTTGCGGAAATGCCGGAGGGAAAAGTTCTCTGCGGAAATCGCAAGCTGATGGATAAATTCGGAGTTACAATCGGAGAATTAAAGGAAGCCGCTTACGGCTCTGAAGTATTTATGGCAGTAAACGGAACCTTCGCAGGATATATGCTGATCTCCGATACCATCAAACCTGACGCAAAGGAAGCCATTGCTTCTCTGAAAAAGCTTGGTCTCCACACCGTTATGCTCACTGGAGACTCCGAAGACAGTGCACAGGCTGTAGGAAAAGATGCCGGGATCGATGAGATCTATGCAAAGCTTCTTCCGGAGGATAAGCTCAATGCCCTGAAAAAGGTCCGCCAGGCACATGGAACAGTTATGTTTGTCGGTGACGGTATCAACGACGCTCCTGTTCTTGCAGGTGCTGATGTAGGTGCTGCCATGGGAAGCGGTGCAGATGCTGCCATTGAAGCCGCAGATGCCGTATTTATGAATTCCAATGTAGATGCGATTCCTCAGTCCATTGCCATTGCACGAAGCACAAACCGTATTGCATGGCAGAACGTAATATTTGCCCTGGTGATCAAGATCGCAGTTATGATCCTTGGTCTTGCCGGACATGCCAACATGTGGATGGCCGTATTTGCAGACACTGGCGTTGCCATGATCTGCGTGCTGAACTCCATTCGTATCCTGTATAAAAAATAAGATCCGTTCTGCAGGGCAGATATCCTGCAGCGGATTCCTGTTCATCCATACAACTCCCCAGTGATGCAGAAAAGAATTTGACCGGTGCGTTTTTTTCAGCTACAATAGAAGTTAACAGTTTGGAGGATGCGCAAATGAAGAAAACACATATAGATTACCCGATCAATGATGATACACTGTACCGGCTTGCCGACCTGTTCAAGGTTTTCGGTGATCCTACCAGGATCCGTATCCTGTACGTACTTTCTGTGGAAGAGCTCTGTGTTCAGGATATTGCCGATCGTCTTTCCATGACCCAGAGTGCCATTTCCCATCAGCTCCGGGTACTGAAGCAGATGTCACTGGTCAAATTTCGAAGAGATGGAAAAACCATTTACTACTCCCTGGCAGACAGCCATGTGGCAACCATCATGAATCAGGGTCTGGAACACGTTACAGAAGAATAACTCATAAAACACAATGCAAAAAGCCAATCTGCTTCCTAATGGAAGAACAGATTGGCTTTTTTTCTCTGCCTTACTCGTGCATCATTTGTATTTATCCCTCGCCCTGTGGTGAAGCACCATCGCTCCGTATGCAGGCATCTTCACCTGAAGAATCCCTGCATCTGCAATATATTCTTCCGGCATTTCCGTATAACCCTCTCCGGAAGAAAGCATCAGGCGCTGAAAAGCCGTTGCTTCTTTCCAGCTTACACCGGTTTTCCAGGCTGTTACCCTTATGTCTCTCTCCTGATCCTGATTATTAAGGATCACTATGATCTGTTCAGAATCAGAAAAACGACCATAGCTCAAGCCCTGATGATCGTTCCACAGAAATTCCAGGGAACCCTTTGCAAGAATCGGATATGCCTTGTGTATGCAGATCATACGTTTATGAAAGTCCAGCATCTCCTGGTCTTCTTTTCCCCAGGGATAAGTTCTGCGGTTATCCGGATCTGTAAAGCCGCAGACGCCGGCCTCATCCCCGTAATATACCGTAGGCGAACCAGGCCACGTCATCTGGATCACAACAGCCTCTCTCATGATGGCAGGATTGATGCCTGCAGATGCTGCCTCTGCGCCTGCGTAGGAAAGCCTTCCTACTCTGTGATTGGTCCTTGTCAGAAATCTGGAATGGTCATGGTTTGAAAGCTCATTCATGGCTCCATAAAGAGCTCCCATATGCAAAGACTGCATATGATGCTTCATCGCCCCGATAAAGGCCTCACTGTTGCCATAAAGGTCCTCCCGGTACTCATCACTGTGCTTCTCCATTCCGGTCAGGAACCAGGTTACAGGCTCCATAAAAGCGTCATAGTTCATAACCGTATCCCACTCATCGCCGCGAAGCCAGCTTTCCGGATTTCCGTAGTGTTCTGCAAGGATCACTGCATCAGGATTGGCTTCTTTTACTGTCCTCCGGAACTCCTTCCAGAAGTGATGGTTAAAATCATTGCTATGGCCCAGATCTGCAGCTACATCCAGTCTCCAGCCGTCTACGTTATACGGCGGCGAAACCCATTTTCTGCCCACATCAAGGATCGTCCGGCAAAGCTCCTCAGATTCTTCGTAGTTCAGCTTTGGCAGGGTATCATGGGTCCACCAGCCGTCGTAGGTTGGATTATAGGGCCAGCGGTTCTGATCCTGGAAGCAGAAGAAAGAACGATAAGGGCTGTCCGCCGAAACATAGGCCCCCTTCTCGTAGCCTTCCTGATTTTCGTAGATCCGTTCCCTGTCCATCCATTTATTAAAGGATCCGCAATGGTTAAATACCCCATCCAGGATCACTTTCATCCCTCTTCTGTGAATTTCCTCCACAAGCTCCTGAAAAAGCTTATTACTGGCCTCCAAATTCCGTTTATCGGTCACACGGCGGATATACTTAAGGGCATGACTGTTATCACTGTCTCCGGGACTTAACAGACCATCACAGTCCGCTACGATCCTTCCGATATGCGGATCGATATGATCGTAATCCTGACAGTCATACTTATGGTTGCTGGGAGAGACAAAGACCGGATTCAGATAGATCACATCTACTCCAAGCTCCTGAAGATAATCCAGCTTATCCATAACTCCCTGAAGATCGCCGCCATAAAATTCCCGGACACCCATCACAGCCGGAACCTTTTCCCAGTTATCCACTTTTACGGAAGTGTCCCCGATATAGAAATATTCCCCTGTTTCCACATCATTGGAAGGATCTCCGTTACAGAAACGATCCACATAAATCTGATACATCACAGCACCCTTCAGCCACTCAGGCACATGATATCCGGGATAGATCTCAAATTCTCTCCTTTCCTCATGTCTGGTGCTTACACCATTTGTATCATAATAACAGGTAACAAGTCCTGAATGGATCTCAAAGTAATATCGTACAAGATTTTTTCCCATTACGATCTGTGCAGTATAATAATCAAAGCTTCCGGAAGTTTTTTCCCACTTCATTTCCAGATATTCTCCGTCATGCACAAGACAGACGTTGTCCACATTATTTCTCTGGGTACGAAAACGGATCGTAACTGTATCACCTTCCCGTGGCTCCACAGGTGTACGGTAATATTCCGTCCCGTCACTGAACATTGCGTCTTTATTTAATACCGGACTCATATTGAGTATATACCGCATCTTCTTTGCAGTCTCCATGCTTTCATATAACATTCTATCTTCCTCATTCCGTTTTTAGTACCATGTTTTAAATATATTATCTTAATTTTTTCCATCCCGCAAGCATATATATCTGTTTTCTCCGTAATCCGTCTTTTATTTTTGGGCAGTAAAAAAGGCAGCTGGTTAAGCTGCCTTTTTTGGAGAAGGTATTTCTTCTTATGGGGTGTAGCAAAAACTATATAATGTATTGGGGGGTTTTTACGGTATTTATAGTACCATGTGTCCACCAAAAAGTGTGCACAAAGTTCACAAAATTCAATATTTTTTTTTGTGCATTTTATTCGTTTGTTTTTGCAACCTCTTCTTTTTCTGTTGTAAAAAGTGCTTCAAACTCTTCACGATGTATCTTTTCCTTCTCGAGAAGAAGGGCCGCACAGCTGTGAAGAACGCCGATATTCTCACGGATGATGCTCTCTGCATTCTCATGGCACTCACGGATGATACGGGAAATCTCCCCATCGATCTCTCTTGCCACTTCCTCACTGTAGCCTCTGGTATGTGCCAGATCACGGCCGATAAATACCTCATCGTCATCGTTGCCGTAAGCGATCAGACCGATTTTTTCAGACATACCGTATTTCATTACCATAGAGCGTGCAGTCTCTGTGGCACGTTTGATATCATTGGAAGCACCGGTGGTGATATCTCCGAAGATGATCTCCTCAGCCACACGTCCGCCAAGAAGCGTGGTGATATCCTCCATCATTTTGTTCTTTGTATTAAACATCTCATCATTATCTGGCAGCGGCATGGTGTAGCCGGCAGCTCCCATTCCCGTAGGGATAATGGAAATGGTGTATACCGGATCCATATGAGGAAGTACATGGAACAGGATCGCATGGCCTGCTTCATGATAAGCTGTGATCTTTTTCTCTTTATCAGAGATGACCTTGCTCTTCTTTTCTGCACCGATCCCGACCTTGATGAATGCTTTCTTGATATCCTTCTGCATGATATAAGGACGGCCCTCTTTTGCAGCATCAATGGCAGCTTCGTTAAGAAGGTTCTCCAGATCTGCGCCTGTAAATCCTGCGGTTGTCTGGGCAATCTGGCGAAGATCCACATCATCTCCCAGCGGTTTGTCCTTGGCATGGACCATAAGGATCTCTTCTCTGCCCTTGACATCCGGGCGTCCTACACCGACTTTACGGTCAAATCGTCCCGGACGGAGGATCGCAGGATCCAGAATATCCACACGGTTGGTCGCTGCCATTACGATGATTCCTTCATTTACTCCAAAACCATCCATCTCTACAAGAAGCTGGTTCAACGTCTGCTCTCTCTCATCGTGGCCGCCACCCATACCGGTTCCTCTCTGACGGGCTACCGCATCGATCTCATCAATAAAGATGATGCACGGTGCATGACGCTTGCCCTCTTCAAAAAGATCTCGTACACGGGAAGCACCGACACCAACAAACATCTCCACGAAATCGGATCCGGAAATGGAGAAAAACGGAACTCCGGCCTCTCCTGCAACTGCCTTCGCGAGAAGAGTTTTACCTGTTCCCGGAGGGCCCACAAGGATCACGCCTTTCGGGATCCTGGCACCTACCTTGGTATACTTCTGTGGGGATTTCAGGAAATCCACCACTTCCTCCAGATCCTCCTTCTCCTCCTGAAGACCTGCAACATCCTTGAACGTTACTTTCTTATCATCAGGGGACGACATCCTGGCTCTGCTTTTTCCGAAGTTCATCATCTTCGCATTGCTTCCGCCGCCTCCGGACATCTGCCGGTTCATCATCATAAAGAAAAAGATAAGGATCGCGCCGGTAAGCACTACCGGAAGTACTGTTCCGATCATGGAGCTGTCCTTGGGTACATTGCGGATCGTTGGATCGATATCATGTTCTTCAAGAAGCGCCTCCGCTTCCTTTACATCGGTTACGTAGACTGTCTTCTGACCGTCTGAAATAATGTTTGCTGTTACATAACCGGTGGGCACTTCTCTGTTCTGATGGATCACCGCATCCGTCACTTTGTCTTCTTCCAGAGCCTTTTCCAGCTGGCCCATTGTGTAGCTGCCCTGGGTAGATACCTGGTCATTGAGATACAGATATCCTGCGATCAGTGCCACAATAAGCAGAAGGTACAGGCCTATCTTACCTGAATGCTTGCTCACTTGGTTAAATCTCCTTTCAGTCCTGAAGCTCCACTACTCCGATGTAAGGAAGGTTTCTGTATTTCTGGGCATAATCAAGTCCGTATCCTACTACAAACTCGTCCGGAATATTGAAGCAACAGTAATCTACCTCTACATCTGTCACACGTCTCTCCGGTTTGTCAAGAAGTGTACAGAGTCTGATGCTTGCCGGATGTCTGCCCTTCAGGATACGCAGCAGATAGCTTAAGGTTCTGCCTGAATCAATGATATCCTCTACGATCAGAACATCTTTCCCGTCCAGTGGCTGATCCAGATCCTTGACGATCTTTACAACACCGCTGGATTTCGTATCATCACCGTAACTGGACACAGACATGAAATCCAGTGTTACCGGGCGTGTGATCCTCTTGGCAAGCTCACACATAAAGAAAACGCCGCCTTTCAGAACGCAGATCATGTGTACATCTTTTCCGTCATAATCCTTGTTGATCATATCTGCAACTTCCTGGATACGGGCATCTACCTCTTCTTCACTGAGTAAAACCCTGATTTTTTCGCTCATGCTAAAGCTCCTCCTTGGTAATGTAATTCTAACACTCTCCCTGTAGTGGAAGTGATCTTATACTTCTCGTTCATCCGTCCTCCCGGGATCCAGAGTATCTCAGATCCTACCGCAACAACCGGAAGCCTGTCTCTCATCTCCGCCGGAATCTTCTCATCAATAAAGATCCGGTTCAGCTTCTTTCTTCCGCCTTCACTGTTTACAGTAAGATAATCTCCCTGTCTTCTGGTCCGAACGCATGGACTATTTTTTATTTTATCATAATCAAACCATTTCGTATACTTTTTTTCTTCAATCTTCTGTTTCTTATAAGAAAAAATTTTCGACTCAAAAACTCCGAAAGGACTTTCCAGAATTCCAGGTACCGGAAGCTCCATAGACATTTCTCTGAGACCTGCCGATACTTTTTTTTCAGTGGAAGCATCGTTCTCTCTGTCTGATGCAGAGTTCTTTTTCAGACATACCCCTCCGTACTGTCGTATTACCCGCAGCGATTCCGGAAGGTTGATATAACGACCGTTTTCTTTTTTTTGAAGTGAAAGGACCTGGTCCACATGAAGAGATGTAAAGTCCTTACGTTTTCCTGACAGTATCTCAAACGCCTCCATCACCGCATATTCCTGAAGGATAGAATCCTGTGCAAAAAATTTTTCATCCAGAAGATAGCCATTTTCTTTCCGGCAGCCTGCCAGAAGCTCCCTTCCCTTTTTCTGAAGATACGAATCTGCCTCTGCCAGAACCCGTGCGGTTTCTGCCATATGCTCCACCGCTTTTGCATTGATCTTCTGTTCCATAGCCGGAAGAATATGGTTACGGATCCGGTTTCTTGTATAGTCATCTGAAAGATTGCTGCTGTCTGTGATATAGGAAATACCTCTCTCTTTCAGATAATTGACGATCTCCTTCCGTTCTAAACACAAAACCGGCCGGATGATCTCACCATTTACCGCCTGTATCCCGGAAAGTCCCCGGATACCGGTTCCCCTTGCCAGATGATGCAGCATAGTCTCTGCCAGATCGTTGCGATTATGTGCCAGCGCAACCCGGAACTGTCCGTTCTTTTTTGGCTGTTCTCCGGAAAAACCAAGTCTCTTTTTTTCCTCCTGAAATGCCTGTTTTCGCACGATCCTTCCGGTTTCTTCTTCTCCCAGCTTCCACTTTTCGGAAAGCTCCGGAACCGGATAATGCCTGGACCGGAAAAGGATTCCCCAATCCCGGCAGATTTTTTCCACAAACTGCTCATCCCGGTCCGCCTCCTGGCCCCGGATCCCATGATGGACATGAACCACTTCCATGGAAAAACCGATCTCTTTCTGAAGACTTTTCAAAATATGAAGCATTGCTATGGAATCCGCCCCTCCGGAAACCCCTGCCACAACCATATCCTCTGCTTTCAGCATCCGATTGTCTCTGATATATTTTCTTACACGTGTGATCATTTTTTCTCCTGTAACCAAAAATACTCTATTTTTTCCACAATCCTGCCACAACTACTGTCATATCATCCCTGGCATGATAATCACTGTATCCCAGGACCCTTTCCAGTATTCCCCGTCCCATCTCCCTGGGCTCTTTTTCCCGGACATCCATAATGATCTCCTTCATGGTTTCCTCTTCCCGTTCTGTAGGAAGCGCATCCAGAACTCCATCTGTCATCATGATCAGATAATCTCCATGATAAAGCTTCCTTGAGGCAGTATCAAAATCCAGCTGCTGGACCAAGCCTGCTGCAAGATTTTCCGAAGCAATGGATTCCACCCAGTGATCTCTTTTAATAAATGTGGAAGACGCCCCTGCTTTCAGAAAATCACAGATCCCGGTATAAAGATCCACCGCACAGATATCGACAGTAGAAAACATCCCTTCCCGTCCTTTCAATAGCAGTGCGGAATTCACCATTCTGGCAGCTGTTTCCTGAGAAAAGCCGGATTCCAGAAATTGTTCCAGAAGTTCTACCACGATCTCGCTTTCTTTAAACGCTTCTATTCCGGAACCCATCCCATCAGACAGACAGAGAAAAAACCTGCCATCCTCTTCCTGACGACAGATATAATTGTCTCCGGAAACCTTTTCCGCTTCTCTTGTAAGCCGCGCTACTCCGTAAAGCATCTGATAACTGACATCCTCCACAAAATGGACCATACGAAAATCTCCATTTACAATACTGCGGCTGCCGGCGTCCGGCGTCATGGAGCTTCCGCAGATCCTGGACAGGATCTGTGCGATCTCTGTCATGGAAACACACTGTCCGCTCCTGGCTCTCAGATTCAGAAATATCTGCCGTCTTCCTTCGATCTTATCCATGACCCAGACATTCTTTACAAGTACATGCTTTTTACGAAGAGCCTTTTTCAGATCTTCCTGAAACTGCGGATCTGCCGGCATGATATCATACAGCTCTTCTGCCATATGATCCATGATCCTCGAGATTTCCGTCAGCTGCTGTGCAACTGCAAGCCGGCTTTCGATCATCCGGTTATCCCACACGAGATTCTGCCTTTCTTCACGAAATCCCTCATTCAGGACCTGAAAATACTGGGCGGAACGGCCACATGCTCCCATCCATTCACTGCGTGCTCTCTGGATACTCTCTTCATTGCCTTCCTCCATGGTACGGATCATATTCTCACTGCCCCGCATGGTTTCCCCGGCACGCTCTCCCCAGCAGATCTCTCTCTGATAACATCTGGAACATACAGCCGCACTGGTGTCCGATATGATACGGTTCAGCTGTCCTCCGCTCAAAAATTCCTTACGGTAAGGCATTCCGTAGAATGTATCCGCAAGCTTCCGGAAGGATGCTGCATACCGTTCCACTTTTTCCTTCTGGGGATGGCTTTCACAAAGCGGCAGCATTTCTTCTTTTTCCTTCGTTTTTCCCGAAAAGACAGTTTTTGCCATGTCCCGGAGTATCAGCAGTATGCTGACTACGAGCATGGCAATGATCCATTCCTGCATATTTTCCCCTCCCCTTATAACCTTCACTGACTGAACATTATAAAGGAAGATCCCTGAAATATCTGTCAAAGCCGCACGAAAATGTCAAAAAAAATTTCGTCGAAACCTTTGATTTTCAGCTATTTTTCTTCCTGAAACACGATCTCGTTATCTTTCACAAGTCCCAGCTTCTCACGAGCCGCCTCTTCCACATATTCGTCGGTCTTCATATGTTCTTTCTCTGCTTCGATCTCCTTGGTACGTTCCTTCTCACTTTCAATGGATTTCTCCAGTGCTGTAGCTTTGGAATCATAATAATCCCTGCGCCGTTCCAGAGTCTTACTCTGCAGCATAAGGCTTCCCAGCAACACCAGTGCGATCACCATGATCCCCGCCATGCCAAGATAATTATATCCGATCCGTTTTTTTTCTTTTCCATTTTTTGGATTTTTCAATCTGCTGCTCCTTTTTTACACAATCTGATCTCTTTACCTTTTACGAGCTTATACATCCAAATTTTACAACTTCTTCAAAAAAATATCAACCGGTTTGCTGTCATTTTAGCTTTAATGGAACAGTCTTTTTAAAAGGGATCCTTCTTTTTGGTCCTTTTTCCTGCCAAGATAGGTAAGACTGTCGATTTTTCCCTCCAAGCTAAGCTGCCCACTTTTCAGATCAAGATGTTTTACATGAAGTCCTTCGCCTTTTATGGATAACTTTCCTTCCTCTGTATGCAGCAGTATTTCTTTTTCATCGAAAGAGATCACCTCCCGGATTCCCGTTATGGTGCCGCCTTTCTGCCGCTCCAGCATCAGACTGTGAAATGCTGCCGGTTTCTTCTCGTCCAATCCATACCTCCCTGGGGATGATTTCTCTTTTATTTTATGAAAAATCCATCCGGAATAGACCATCACGCCCAAACGGCAGCTGTCCCTGCATCAGATATAGCGGAACATGCTTTCCACTTCATCCTTTTTTACCGTTTCCTTAACTTCCAGGACTTCAACCTTTACATTACGGCTTCCAAACTGGATCTCCACAGTGTCACCGGTCTTTACCTGTACAGAAGCCTTGGCCGGCTTGTCATTGACCAGAACTCTTCCTGCATCGCAGGCTTCATTTGCCACCGTACGGCGTTTGATCAGTCTGGATACTTTCAGATATTTATCAAGACGCATAATTTTTCCTCCTAAAAAAGCAGGGGAAACCAAAAACCGGTTTCCCCTGCCGTTATCACTCTGAACCAACAGATTATTTACCGTTGACAACGTCCTTTAAAGCTTTTCCTGCTTTGAACTTCGGAGACTTGGAAGCCTCGATCGTCATGGTCTCACCAGTCTGAGGATTTCTTCCCTCTCTTGCAGCTCTTGTGCTTACTTCGAAAGTTCCAAATCCAACCAGCTGAATCTTCTCGCCTTTTTTCAGTTCATCTGTTACAACATCGATAAAAGATTTCAGAACAGCTTCTACATCTTTCTTGGAAAGATTGGTGTCTTTCGCCATTGCTGCCACTAACTCTGTTTTATTCATGGTGTTTCCTCCTATAATTGATGTTCTCTTATTTTTGACTTTGCTTTATATATATACCGCTTTTGGCTTATAATGTCAAGGTTTTTCGCATATTACAGGCGGAATGTGACCATTTTATCATTTCATGGAATCAACCATTTCAAGAACAGCCTTGCCCATTGCATCGGATTTCTCGTCTGCATCTGCAAGAGATGTTCCCTTAACGCCATAATAGAATTTAACCTTAGGCTCTGTTCCGGACGGTCTTACGCAAACCCATGCATCATCGGTAAGCTCATAGTAGAGAACATTGGAATTCGGAAGTCCTGTCGGCTTCTTCTCACCTGTTGCAAGATCTGTGATCTCATCCAGCTTATAGTCACGTACAGCAGTCACCTTATGTCCGGCAAACTCAGCAGGCGGATTCTGACGAAGTGTTGTCATGATCTCCTGGATCTTCTGAAGTCCCTCGATACCCTTCATGGTAACTGCCTGAATGGCATCCTTATAGTAACCGAACTCCTCATACATATCGATCATTGCATCCCAGAGAGTCTTGCCCTGTGTCTTATAGTAAGCAGCAGCTTCGCAAAGTGCCATGGTAGCAACAATGGCATCCTTGTCTCTTGCATAGGTTCCGATCAGGCAGCCGTAGCTCTCCTCAAATCCGAAAAGATATGTACCCTTGCCACTGTTCTCAAATCCGAGGATCTGCTGTCCGATGTATTTGAATCCGGTAAGTACTTCGATAAGATTCACGTTGTATCCCTTGGCAATGGCATCTGCCAGGTTTGTTGTAACGATAGTCTTTACAAGAGCTCCGTCCTCCGGAAGGCTTCCGTTTACAGCCTTTCTCTGGCTCAGCTCATAGTTTGCAAGAAGGCATCCGGACATGTTACCGGTAAGATCATGATACTCTCCGTTTTTATCCTTTACGCGGACGCCAAGACGGTCTGCATCCGGGTCTGTGGCAAGTACGATGTCTGCATCCACTTCCTTCGCAAGCTTCAGGCCAAGCTCAAATGCCTCTGCTGCCTCCGGGTTCGGATAGCTGACTGTCGGGAAATCCCCGTTCGGAAGCTCCTGCTCCGGTACTACATATACATTCTCAAATCCAAGCTCTTTAAGGATCCTTCTGGCCGGGATATTGCCGGTTCCGTGAAGAGGTGTGTAAACGATCTTCAGGTTCCTGCCCTCTGCCTGGATCGCATCCATATGGATGATCTGTTTCTTAAGCTCTGCCATGTAAGCATCATCGACAGCCTGTCCGATCACTTCGAAAAGTCCTGCCTTTACTGCGTCTTCCTTGTCCATGGTCTTTACGGTATTCCAGTCGGAGATCGCCTTTACCTCGCCCATGATACCGGAATCATGAGGTGGTGTGATCTGCGCGCCGTCCTCCCAGTAAACCTTGTATCCGTTGTATTCCGGAGGATTGTGGCTGGCTGTTACGTTGATACCTGCCACACAGCCCAGATGACGTACTGCAAAGGAAAGCTCCGGTGTCGGACGAAGTGTCTCAAAGATATAAGCCTTGATCCCGTTTGCTGCCAGGCAAAGTGCTGCTTCCTGGGCAAACTCCGGTGACATATGACGGGAATCATATGCGATAGCAACTCCCTGGGATTTCTTATCAACCTTGGCAATATAGTTTGCAAGACCCTGGGTCGCTCTTCTTACCACATAAATATTCATACGGTTGGTACCTGCGCCGATGATACCACGCAGGCCTGCCGTACCAAACTCTAGATCCATATAAAAACGCTCTTTGATCTCATTCTCGTCGTCTTTGATCGCTTTCAGTTCTTCTTTTGTCGCCTCATCGAAGTATGGGTTTTCAAGCCACTGATTATAGATTTCTTTATAATCCATGTTCCAAAATACCTCCCTGTTTCTTTATATAAGATACTTAATATTATATAACAATTTTCAGAAAAAGGGAAGTTTTGTTTTTGTCACATTCAGAATCATTACTGCCTGAAGCACTGTTTTGAAAATTCCTCCCACTGTTTTTTCTGATGGATCAGGGTTCTCAGCTTTTCCACATTTTTTCCGGAAATCACAGCCTTGTTATGTGTATAATAATGGTTTGCCAGTTTCCAGTATTTTTCCGGATAACAGAACCGGACTCTCAGGTTCTGCCACTCAGACTCCGAGAGCGGCCGTACGGAATCATATGCAGAAAGCATCTTCTGCGCGAGGTGCAGATCCCAACTGTATTTCTCCAGAATTTTCCGCATAAAGCGGTACAGATCTGCCATCTGCACATCAAAGCTCCAGTGACTGAAATTCGTCACCGCTGTGTTTTTCCCAAGTATCAGCACATTATGCTGATTATATTCGCCATGACAGATACTGCCGCTTTGAAGAGACTGCTGCCGCAGATTTTTATAATCCGTGGTTTCCAGCATAGCTGCCGCTTCTTCTCCTTTTTGCAGAAACCATTCCACGCTTTTCAGATAATCCTTCTCAAAAGAATTGACCGCTCCTTTTTTTCGGATAAAACGGCGTATTTTTTTCATTTCCTGATTATGCCGGATATATTCTTCCTGCAGATTTCTTCCCGCATAATCCATTTCCACAGGAAGCTGCATGATCTTGTGGATCTGTGCCAGAGTCCGGATGCTTTTTAAAATATCGTTTTCGGATCTCGTGTCACATTCCCGTCCCTCAAACCAGATCTGTGCAGTATATGGAACAGAATCTTTGTCCCTGCTTACCAGTACGCCTTCCCTGTTTCTGAGATAGACATCCACAAGACAGTTCTGTTCTTTCATTTTTTCAAGAAGCTGCTGCTGCATGGAAAGCTTTTTTTCTGAACCGTGAAATTCCCGGAGTATCACCGGACCTTTTTCTGTCCGGCACAGAAGTGCCCCCCGCACCCTGCCGGAGAATGAAGCCGTAAGCCCATACTGCTCCAGCACGCTCAACCCATAATCATACAAAAAAGTTCCCCCCTGCCTTATTTTACGTTCTATTTTATGCAGGGGGGATTTTTGTTATTCTATTCGGTTTTTATGCTGTCTTTTTCTGCTGTTTCAAGAAGTTTTTCTTTTGTATTAAGGGTTGGATCTTTCAGCACACAGTCAAGAAGTCTTTCGAGCAGTGCTCCCAGTGCCGGTCCGGCCGGATGTCCTGCCTTTATAAGATCCTTTCCGGAAACTGCCAGGGTTTTCAGAGATGTACATTCACCTCTTTCAAGGATTCCCTGATAAGCTTCCGTCACACCGCTTAACCGCGCCAGCTTCTCCTCCCTCCTGTAAGTACTCTGGGATAAAAGATCTGCCTTCTGCACTTTCAGATACAGCGGAAAAAGCTCTTCTCCGATAAGATTCACAGCTCTCCGCACATCCTCAGCGTCCGGAGTGGGACGAAGATCATGATACCGGATCAGACGACAGGTATTTCGGATCGTTACATTATCAAATTTCAGACGGCGCAGGATCTTCCCCGCCAGCTTCTCGCCTGCAGGACCATGAGTCTTGAAGTGGTCTCTGCCATTCTCATCTGTCTTTTTTACAACCGGCTTGGCAATGTCATGAAGAAGCATGGTGATACGGAGAAGCCGGTCATTCTCGATTTCTGTAAGACTTTTCAGAATGTGCTCTCCCACGGTATAGCAATGATGAGGGGTATTCTGCTCGGTTTCCATACAGGCGTCAAATTCCGGAAGAAATTCCCGGGTAAGACCTGTCTCCCAGGCGGTTCGGAGGTAATCCGGATGATCGGATACCAGAAGCTTTACAAGCTCTGTCTGGATACGCTCTGCACTGACATGCTCCAGGTTCCCCGACATCCGCGCCAGTGCCGCTTTCGTATTCTCCTCCACAGTAAAACCAAGCTGTGCGGAAAAACGCACTGCACGGAGCATCCGAAGAGCATCCTCTGTAAAACGTTCCACCGGATCCCCGACACAACGGATGAGCTTCCTATTGATATCCTCCATTCCGCCAAACAGATCCACCAGTCCATGCCCCGGATGATAAGCCATGGCGTTAATGGTAAAATCTCTTCGTTTCAGATCTTCCTCAAGACTCCTGGTAAAGGTCACGGCATCCGGGTGACGGCCATCATGATATTCTCCGTCCACACGGTAGGTTGTCACCTCAAAGCCCTCTTTGCCCATCATTACAGTTACTGTTCCATGCTGGATCCCCGTATCTACAGTTCTGTGAAAAAGCTCCTTCACCTGTTCCGGAAGTGCGGAGGTAGTGATATCCCAGTCCCCAGGCACCCGGTCCAGGATGGAATCCCGGACACAGCCGCCAACAACATATGCCTCATAGCCGGCTTCATTGAGAATATGCAGGATCTGTTCTGCTTTTTGTGGTATGTTAATCGTCATAATAACTCCTCTTGATGATCGCTGCTGTCCGTTCAAAACACGTTTACATTTCGCTGTATTATCTCCATGTCAGCAGCCGAATAATATTCTGATATGTTTTCCTTAACGCTATTTTGACACTCCCCACAGCTAAAGCAGGGGGATTCTTGCTTCTCCCACTACTGCATTGGCAAACACCTTACGGTACTGCAATGTCTTACACAGTGTCCACAAGCTATATTTATACTGTTCCCGTATGCCCTACGGTACAGTTTTTATCTTTATGCAGACTGCATCTGCAGTCCTTTTTTCAGAATATTGATACTTGCATTCGTAT